>ERZ506839.34-NODE-34-length-43183-cov-5.07009_pt1 | contig 43183 bp, 37 predicted proteins | sample MGYA00513180_ERZ506839 | MGnify/ENA metagenome assembly ERZ506839
AATACCGGCCCCACCGCTGGGATCGGTGCCGGCGATGGTCAGGGCGTTGATGCGTTTCATTCCTGCACCTCCTGATACAGCGCGTTGAGAAACGCCGGAATAAAGCTGCCTGGGCCTCCCTGACGGGCGGCGATCTCCCCGGCCTGCTTCATCAGCCCGCAGGCGGCGGCCACGTTTTCCAGCCGGTCTCCCGGCAGCGCCGCGCTCGCCGCCACCACCGCCGACAGCGCGCAGCCGGTGCCCACCACCCGGGTCATCAGCGGATTGCCCCCCGCCACGCTGAGCACCCGCTCGCCGTCGGTGACGTAATCCACCTCGCCGGTAACCGCCACAATGGTGGTCAACTGGCGGGCCAGCGCCTGGGCCGCCGGCAGCGCCGCGGCGGCCGTATCGGTGGTATCCACCCCGCGCCCGCCGGCGCTCATCCCGGCCAGCGCCAGAATTTCAGAAGCATTGCCGCGAATGGCCGCCGGCTGGAGGGCCAGCAGCTCATGACAAAAGGCCGTGCGCACGGTCAGGGCGCCGACCGCCACCGGATCCAGCGTCCAGGGCTTGCCGGCCTGACGGGCGTGCTCCACCGCGGCGCGCATCGCCACGGCACGATCTTCAGTCAGGGTACCGACGTTAATTAACAGCGCATCGGCGATAGCGGCAAACTGCGCCGCTTCGCGGGGATCGATGACCATCGCCGGCGAGGCGCCAACGGCCAGCAGAACATTGGCGGTAAAGGTCTGCACCACGTCATTGGTCATGCAGTGCACAAGGGGGGAATGGGCGCGCAGCAGATGGCGCAGGTGCGCGACAGGCGCGGGATTCAACAGCTCAGGCATAGTTTGCTCCCGCCAGACGAGGTAGAAGCAATGACCCTGCGGTCTCTGACTTCCCTACGCTGGCATTATCCAGATCAGGTGGTACGGGTATTTCTCAGCCTTCAATGAAGAAGGGCACCCCGAGTCAAAATAGTGAAATTGTTAAGCGTTGTGGAATTTACCGCAACTCACCGGTTCATACAACAAGCCTTTAGCCCTGCAACGACACCATCGCGGCCATCATGCTCATCAAGCGACCGGACGGGATTGCATTCCGCTGCTGGCGAGCGGAAAATAATGGCATCATGCGCTATTTAGCCTACCGAGGATATACGCCATGGCCGTTTATCACCATGCGCTGGTACTGATTAACAGCAGCCAGGACGGCGTCCCGCTGCTCCAGCATGCCGCCAGAATGGCAGAAGAGAACGGCATGCGCATCACCATCGCCCACATCAGCACCGACTACCGGGCGCTGAACTATGTTTCCGACAGCCTGCGCGACGATCAGGTTTCACAGGAGGTGATCCAGGCCAGGGCCCTGCTCAACGAGCTGGCCTGCACTGTCTCCCTGCCGGTGGATACCCTCTCGCTGGTGACTACCCGCCGCTTCGAAGACGTCGAAACCTGCGTTCGACAGCGGCAGATCGATTTAATTATTGCCGGGCACCATAACCGGCTGCTGGGCGTCCTTTCCTCACACTCTCTGGAGTACATCAATCACTTAACCGTAGACGTGCTGATCAAGCACCTGCCCTAGCGCAATTCGGCCTGCAGCAGGGAAAAACAGGCTTCGATAAGCGGGGGCAGCGCCTGCGGGCCGCGCATCAGGGCCACTGTGCGGGTGAGCGCCGGCTGCTGCAGCTGGGCGACCTTGAGCGCCGGGTCCTGCAGATGGGTGGTGTACAGCGCCGGCAGAATCGCCACCGCTAAGCGCGAGCGCACCAGGCCATACAGGGTTTCGATATAGTCGACCTGATAGCGCGTGGTCAGCGTCAGGCGGTGGCTCTCGACTAATGCCGCCACCAGCCGCTGAATATTACCTTTCGAGAACACGGCAATATCCCGCCCCACCAGCTGTTTCCACGGCAAGTGCGCCTGCGCGGCCAGCGGATCGTCACGGTGCAGCACCGCCACGAAGGGATCTTCGCGCAGCGGATAGACCAGCAGTTCAGCAGGCAGTGAGCTGTCGATCGCCCCAATACCAAAATCAATCTCGCCGCGCAGCAGCGCCTGGATAAGCGCATCGTTGGTCTGATCGTGAAATTCAATGCGCAGACGCGGAAAGGCCTGGGCCAAAGTCTGCGGCAACAGCGGAAACAGCAGCGAACTGACCGACGGCACCAGACCGATGCGTACCGTCCCGTCGCCGCCTGCCTCGACGATCTGCTGCATATCGAAAAAGGCCGCCTGCGCCACGCTGAGGATCCGCTGGGCATGGGGTAGAATCGCCGCCCCCAGTTCAGTCAGGGTAACCGCCGAAGCGGTGCGGTTGACCAGCTTGCCGCCGAGTACCGTTTCAATCTGCCGCAGCGCGCTGCTCAGCGCCGGCTGACTAATCGCCAGCCGACTGGCGGTATCGGTAAAATGGCGCAGCTGGGCCAGGGTGACGAAATACTGAAGCTGTTTAAGAGAGAGCGCGGGCAGACGCTGCCAGGGTTCGTTCATCATCGGGTTCGCTACGGTGGTTCTGCACAATAACCCGAGCTTATCGGGCGATAAATTTATTCATCTGGGCAAACGTTTGCTGTGCCCCTAGAGTATCCGCATTATCCTTGTGCCGGAGTGATTATGTCCAGCAATGCTCAAGTCCGCCGTCGCGCCGTGCAGGCCGCGCGTGGTGAATCCCCGTTTGATCTGCTGCTGGTCGATGCGCAGATCGTCGATATGGCCACGGGCGAAATTCGCCCCGCTGACGTCGGTATCGTCGGCGAGATGATCGCCAGCGTCCACCCGCGCGGCAGTCGCGAAGACGCCCATGAAGTGTGTTCCCTGGCCGGTGGCTACCTGTCGCCCGGTCTGATGGACACCCACGTGCATCTCGAAAGCTCGCACCTGCCGCCGGAGCGCTACGCGGAAATCGTCCTCGCCCAGGGCACCACCGCGGTGTTCTGGGATCCGCATGAGCTGGCCAACGTCCTCGGCGTCGCTGGCGTGCGCTACGCGGTTGACGCCAGTCGCCATCTGCCGCTGCAGGTGATGGTCGCCGCGCCGTCGAGCGTCCCCTCTACGCCGGGTCTCGAAATGTCCGGCGCCGATTTCGCCGGCGCGGAAATGGAGACCATGCTCGGCTGGCCAGAAGTGCGCGGCGTGGCGGAGGTGATGGATATGCACGGCGTGCTGCACGGTAGCGAGCGGATGCAGGAGATTGTCCAGGCTGGTCTTAACAGCGGCAAACTGATTGAAGGCCACGCCCGCGGCCTGAGCGGCGCTGACCTGCAGGCCTACCTCGCCGCCGGCGTTACTTCCGATCATGAACTGACCTCGGCGGACGATGCGCTGGAAAAACTGCGCGCCGGGCTGACAATCGAGATCCGCGGCTCGCACCCCTATCTGCTGCCGGATATCGTCGCGGCGTTGAAAACGCTGCCGCACCTCTCCTCGCAAATCACCGTCTGCACCGATGACGTGCCGCCGGATATGCTGCTGGAGAAAGGCGGCATCATCGCCCTGCTAAATCTGCTGATCGAGCACGGTTTACCGGCGGTCGATGCGCTGCGATTCGCCACCCTCAACGCCGCTATTCGTCTGCAGCGCCACGATCTCGGGCTGATTGCCGCCGGGCGGCGCGCCGATCTGGTGGTGTTTGATTCCCTGGAGAAACTGGTGGCCCGCGAAGTCTACGTAGGCGGTAAACTGCTGGCCCGCGCGGGCAACCTGCTGACACCGATCGCGCCCGCCACGGGCGTCACGCCGCCGCGCGATACTTTGCAGATCGACCCCCTCCGCGCCGATGACTTTGTTCTGCGCGTCCAGGGCATTCGCCACGGCGTCGCCCGCCTGCGCCATATCCGCGGCGCGCGCTTCACCCAGTGGGGCGAAGTGGAAGTACAGGTTCGTGACGGGAAAGTCCAGCTGCCCGCCGGCTTCAGCCTGATCTGGGTTAAGCACCGCCATGGCCGCCACCAGGCGACGCCGCAAATCGCCCTGCTCGAAGGCTGGGGCGAGCTGCGTGGCGCCATCGCCACCAGCTACTCCCACGACTCGCACAATCTGGTAGTGCTCGGGCGCGATGCTGAAGATATGGCGCTGGCGGCAAACCAGCTTATCGCCTCCGGCGGCGGGATGGCGCTGGCGCAACAGGGCGAGATCCTCGCCCATGTGGCGATGCCGATTGCCGGCATGCTGTCGGATCTTCCGGCCGCCGAGCTGGCGCGTCAGTTCCGCGAGCTGCGCGATCTGAGCAGCCAAGTCGCCGACTGGGAGCCGCCGTACCGGGTCTTCAAGGCCATTGAAGGCACCTGCCTTGCCTGTAACGCCGGGCCGCATTTAACCGATTTGGGTCTGACCGACGGCGGCAGCCGCCAGATTGTCGACCCGTTGATAGCCTGCCGGGAGATCCCGGAGCCAACCGATCACAACAATAATCCTCAGGGAGCCTGAGCATGGCCGATAACACATTTCACTCTTCCGCCCACGCTAACTGGCTGGAGCGCCGCTTTGCGCTGCGCGCTCGCGGCGGCACGCTACGCACCGAATGCCTGGCCGGGATCACCGGCTTTCTCGCCGCCGCCTATTTACTGGTGGTTATTCCGGGGCTGCTGGCGATCGGCGGGATGGACAAAGGCGCCGCCACCACCGGCACCATTCTGGTCTTCGTCGTCGGCTCGCTGCTGATGGCGTTTTATGCCAACCTGCCGTTTATCGTCGGCCCGGGGATAGGCGGCTCGGTGCTGGTGGGGGTGACGCTGGCCGGTAGCGAAGGGATTGGCTGGCAGACTGGCCTCGGGATTGCCTGCTGGTCGGGGATCCTCTTCTTCCTGCTGACCCGCTTTGGCCTGCGCGAAGTGGTCACCCGCTCGGTGCCGCAGTCGATCAAGTTGGGGTTGACGGCCTCCATCGGCCTGTTTGTCGCCGTCCTCGGCTTTCGCAATGCCGGGCTGGTGTTGGCGAATGCGAAAACCAACGCGCTGATGCTCGGCGACTTTCTCGCCCCCGGCGCGCTGGTGGCGCTGTGCGGCCTGTTCCTGGCGATAGCCCTACAGGCGCGTAAGGTACCGGGCGCCATTTTGTGGGCCATTCTGTGCGCTACCCTGGTGGGGATCCCGTTCGGCGTGACTAAACTGCCGACGCATTTTATCGATGCCCCCCACTCGCTGGCGCCGGTGCTGGGACAGGTTGACCTGCTGGGAGCGTTAAACATCGCCTTCCTGCCGTTCCTGTTCGTCTTTTTCGCCTCTGAGTTTTTCTCCACCATGGGGACGACGCTGGCGGTGGGCGGCGAGGCGGGTCTGCTGGATGAAGAAGGCAACATGCCGCAGATTAATCGCCCGTTTATGGTCGATTCGATTGCCGCGGCGCTCGGCCCGTGGGTGGGCATCCCGGCGGCGACGGCGCTGATTGAGTCTTCGGCGGCAGCGGAAGCGGGGGGCAAAACCGGCCTCACCGCCCTGTCGGCGGCGGTAATGTTCCTGCTGATGCTGCTGTTCACGCCAGTGGCGTTGATGATCCCGAAAGAAGCCACCGCCCCGGCGCTGATCCTGATTGGCCTCAACATGTTCAGCGGCCTGCGCAAAGTGGATCTTGGCAACTTCACCGACGGGCTGCCGGTGCTGATGATGGTGATGATCACCCTTATCGCCAACAGCTTCGGTACCGGGATTGCCGGCGGGCTGCTGTTTTACATTGTGATCAAGGCCATCGCCGGCAAGTGGCGGGAAATCCCGATTGGCCTGTGGGTGCTGGCCGTCCCGCTGGTGTATTACTTCGCGACCTTAGTCAGGCATTAAGCCCTTCACAATGTGATTTCACCTCTTCATATAACAAACGCACCGCGGCAGAGAGCTGTTTGCGGTGCGGACAAATCAGATTCAACGGCACCACATCCCCCTGATAACGCGGCAGCAGGCGCCGCAGGCGCCCCGCCCGCAGATCGTCGCTGACGTCGAGCATCGATTTATAGGCTATGCCCTCCCCGGCCACCGCCAGCCGACGGATCACCTCGGCGTCGTCGCTCATCACCGTGCCGGAAACCTTCTGCTGCTGAACCACGCCGTCGAGGCTCAGCGACCAGCGGTCGAACGGACGGCCGCGCAAAATATAGATCAACGCATTGTGCTGGCTGAGCTCCTCGAGGGTCTGCGGCTCGCCGTGACGGGCGATCCACTCAGGCGAGGCCACCAGCACCCGACGATTTTCCGGCGCCACCGGCAGCGAGATAAACGAGGCATCGTCGTTATTGCCATAGCGAAACGCGACGTCCACCGGATCTTTAAACACGTCGGTCAGCTGGTCGGAAAAGAGCAGCCGCAGACGCAGCGCCGGGTGGCGTTGGCGGAAATCACGAAACAGGGTCAGGAGCAGGTTACGCCCGAGGTCCGACGGCACGGCAATCTGCAACATACCGCGAATTTCATCGTCCGGGGTCTGGATCTTCTGCAGACCGGCCTCGAGGGTATCGAGCATCTGGGTGGCATAGGGCAGCCACGTCTCCCCCTCCGGCGTCAGGCGCAGGCTGCGGGTAGAACGGGCAAATAAGCGAATATTGAGGATCGTCTCCAGACGTTTAATCGCCGCGCTCACCTGCGCCGGCTGCTGCCCGGACTCGCGCGCGGCGTCGCTAAAACTGCCCAGCGCTGCGGCGCGGACAAATAAGGTCAGATCTTCCAGCCTGAACATGCCGATTCTCCCCTGCTTCAGATTGCTCCCAAAATACGCATCACCGTCGCTGCAACGCAAGTGGCGCAGGACTTGCGCCGTGTTTTGCTTACACTTTTTAAAAATCCAGTGCTTGCCATTTCAGCAACGCATCAGGAATGATACGAGGCTGCTATTTTGAGTCCAGGTAATATTGAGGAAACTATGCGTAAAACAAAAATGATGCTTCTGGGCGTACTTCTTGCCACCGCTGGCGCCAGCTGGACGGCTACTGCCGCGGGGATCGATCAGTATGCGCTGAAAGAGTTCACTGCCGACTTCACCCAGTTTCACATCGGCGACACCGTTCCGGCGATGTACCTCACCCCGGAATACAACATCAAAGGCTGGCAGCAGCGTAATCTGCCTGCGCCGGACGCCGGTAGCCACTGGACCTACATGGGCGGTAACTACGTGCTGATCACCGATACCGAAGGCAAAATCCTCAAAGTGTACGATGGCGAGATCTTCTATCATCGCTGATCCGCGCAACTTCTACGTCCGCCCCGGCGAGCCAACGGACACGCCGGCGCTGCGCCAGCTCTTCCTGCGGGCGCGCAGTGTATCGTGGACCTGGCTTCCCGCCGCAGCGTGGCAGCTGGAGGATTTCGATACCGCCACCGCCGATGAACAGCTGTGGGTGGCGGAATGCGACGGCCAGCCGGTGGGCTTTGCCGCCGTATGGACCGCCGATAATTTCCTTCACCATCTGTTTGTCGACCCCGACTGGCAGGGCAAACATATCGGCAGCGCGCTGCTGGCGCAGGTCGAACGCACCTTTACCGCCAGCGGAACGCTGAAGTGCCTGATGGAAAATAAAAACGCCCTGCGCTTCTATCAGCGTCATGGCTGGACCATCGAAGCACAGGGCGCGTCGCCCGAGGGCAGATACTGGCTGATGCGCTCGCCGCGGCCTTAAACGGCGCGGAAGGCAATCTCACCCGGGATCACTTCTCCCTGCCAGTACATCTGGGCCGCCACCCGGCCCGCCAGCTGGCGGTAGATGTCGGTAAATTCGCTGTCCGGACGCGCCACCACCGTCGGCGTGCCATTATCCAGATCTTCCCGCAGCGTAATATGCAGCGGCAGTTGGCCCAGCAGCTGAGTGTGATATTTCTCGGCCAGCTTTTGCGCGCCACCGGTGCCGAAGATAGGCTCGTGGTGCCCGCAGTTGCTGCAGATATGCATGCTCATGTTTTCCACGATCCCCAGCACTGGCACTTCCACTTTCTCAAACATCACGATGCCTTTTTTGGCGTCGATCAGCGCGATGTCCTGCGGCGTAGTGACCACCACCGCGCCGGTGACCGGGATGTTCTGCGCCAGGGTCAGCTGGATGTCGCCCGTGCCCGGCGGCATATCCAGCACCAGGTAGTCGAGGTCCGGCCACAGGGTCTCCTGCAGCATCTGCATCAGCGCCTTGCTGGCCATCGGCCCACGCCAGACCATGGCGTTGTCGTCAGTCACCAGGTAACCGATGGAGTTGGTCGCCAGACCATATTTCATGATCGGCGCCATATGGGTGCCGTCCGGCGAGGTCGGACGGCTGTCTTCGGCGCCAAGCATGGTCGGAATCGACGGACCATAGATATCGGCATCAAGAATGCCCACCTTCGCCCCTTCCGCCGCCAGGGCCAGCGCCAGGTTTACGGCAGTAGAAGATTTACCAACGCCGCCTTTGCCGGAGCTGATGGCGATAATGTTCTTCACGCCGTTGACCCCGGGCTGGTTTTTCACCCGCTTGAGGGTCGCGATGCTGTGGGTTAGCTTCCAGTCGATGGCCTTCGCGCCGGTGATGCGCAGCAGTTCGGCGCTGCATTGGGCTTTCAGCATTTCGAAGGCGCTGCTCCAGACGAACGGCATCTGCAGCTCAATATGAACGGTATCGTCCAGCCAGGCGACATGGTGCAGCGCCTTGAGGGCGGTGAGATTATGTTTCAGGGTTGGGTGCTGGAAATTGGCCAGCGTCCCGGCGACCATCGCACGTAGGCGCTCAGGGGATTTGGCCTGGGATTGCGAATTCATCCCGACTCCTTTGTTGTTTTGAGATGCTTTCAGTAATCACAGAGTTTATCACAGCTAACGATTATCCATATATGGGCAGCCATTTATGGCGCACCTACAGCCCTTTTGGTAATATCAGAAGCCCTTTTTACAACAGAAGATGTAATGCTCACTATGACTCAAGTCGCGAAGAAAATTCTGGTAACGTGCGCCCTGCCGTACGCCAACGGCTCCATCCACCTCGGCCACATGCTGGAGCACATCCAGGCTGATGTCTGGGTCCGTTACCAGCGAATGCGCGGCCACGAGGTCAACTTCATCTGCGCCGACGACGCCCACGGCACGCCGATTATGCTCAAAGCGCAGCAGCTCGGTATCACTCCGGAGCAGATGATTGGCGAAATGAGTCAGGAGCATCAGACCGATTTTGCCGGCTTCGACATCAGCTACGATAACTATCATTCGACGCACAGCGATGAGAACCGCGAGCTGTCGGAGCTGATCTACACCCGTCTGAAAGAGAACGGTTTTATCAAAAACCGCACCATCTCTCAGCTCTACGATCCGGAAAAAGGCATGTTCCTGCCGGACCGTTTTGTGAAAGGCACCTGTCCGAAGTGTAAATCTCCGGACCAGTACGGCGATAACTGCGAAGTGTGCGGCGCGACCTACAGCCCCACCGAGCTTATCGACCCGAAATCGGTGGTCTCCGGCGCCACACCGGTGATGCGTGACTCCGAGCACTTCTTCTTCGACCTGCCGTCGTTCAGCGAAATGCTGCAGGCGTGGACCCGCAGCGGCGCGCTGCAGGAGCAGGTGGCGAACAAGATGCAGGAGTGGTTCGAATCCGGCCTGCAGCAATGGGACATCTCCCGCGATGCGCCGTACTTCGGCTTCGAAATTCCCAACGCGCCGGGCAAATATTTCTACGTCTGGCTGGACGCGCCGATCGGCTACATGGGCTCCTTCAAGAACCTGTGCGACAAGCGCGGCGACACCACCAGCTTCGACGAATACTGGAAGAAAGACTCCACGGCCGAGCTGTATCACTTTATCGGCAAGGACATTGTCTACTTCCACAGCCTGTTCTGGCCGGCGATGCTGGAAGGCAGCAACTTCCGTAAGCCGACCAACCTGTTCGTGCACGGCTACGTGACGGTTAACGGCGCGAAGATGTCCAAGTCGCGCGGCACCTTCATTAAGGCCAGCACCTGGCTGAAACACTTTGACGCTGACAGCCTGCGCTACTACTACACCGCCAAGCTCTCTTCGCGCATCGATGACATCGACCTGAACCTGGAAGACTTTATCCAGCGCGTGAATGCCGACATCGTCAACAAGGTGGTTAACCTCGCCTCGCGCAACGCTGGCTTTATCAGCAAGCGTTTCGACGGCGTGCTGGCCGCTGAGCTGGCCGATCCGGCGCTGTACAAAACCTTCACCGACGCGGCGGAAAGCATCGGCGAAGCGTGGGACAGCCGCGAGTTCGGCAAGGCTATTCGCGAAATCATGGCCCTTGCCGACGTGGCTAACCGCTATGTCGACGAGCAGGCGCCGTGGGTGGTGGCGAAACAGGAAGGCCGCGACGCCGACCTGCAGGCCATCTGCACCATGGGTCTGAACATGTTCCGCGTGCTGATGACCTGGCTGAAGCCGGTGCTGCCGCAGCTGGCGGCGCGTGCGGAAGCGTTCCTCAACAGCGAGCTGAGCTGGGACGCCATTCAGCAGCCGCTGCTGGGGCATAAGGTGAATCCGTTCAAGGCGCTGTACAACCGTATCGAGATGAAGCAGGTGGAAGCTCTGGTGGAGGCCTCTAAAGAAGAGGTGAAAGCCACCGCGGCGCCGATTACCGGTCCGCTGGCGGACGATCCGATTCAGGAGACCATCACCTTTGACGATTTCGCCAAAATCGACCTGCGCGTGGCGTTGATTGAAAACGCGGAATTCGTCGAGGGCTCCGACAAGCTGCTGCGTCTGACGCTGGATCTCGGCGGCGAAAAACGTAACGTCTTCTCCGGCATCCGCTCCGCTTATCCGGATCCGCAGCCGCTGATTGGCCGCCTGACGGTGATGGTCGCCAACCTGGCGCCGCGCAAGATGCGCTTTGGCATCTCCGAAGGTATGGTGATGGCCGCCGGCCCTGGCGGGAAGGATATCTTCCTGTTAAGCCCTGACGACGGCGCGAAGCCGGGTCAGCAGGTGAAATAACAAAAAAGCCGGAGAGTATCTCCGGCTTTTTTTTGCCCGCGGCGCTACGCTTGCACGGGCCTACGGGTTTTGTAGGCCGGGTCAGGCGAAGCCGCCATCCGGCTAAACATCACGCCTTCGGGTGATGCACCCGCTGGGTCAATCCGCGCAGGAAGTTACGCATAAACTGGTCCCCGCACTCGCGGTAGTTTTTATGCTCCGGGGCTCGCATCATGGCGGTGATTTCCGGCACCGACACCCGGTATTTCTGCTCGCTCATGATCGCCTGGATATCGTCTGTTTTCAGCGAAAAGGCGATCCGCAGTTTTTTCAGCACCGTGTTGTTGTTCACCCGACGCTCCAGCACCAGCTCCGGCGCTGACTCATCTTTGCCGCGCTTGTCATAGATAAGGCCGTTGAGGAAACCCGACAGGATAATATCCGGGCAGCGGACAAAGCCTTCTTCATCCTCTTTCGTCATCCAGGTATCAAAGCTGGCGGCGGTGGATTCCATATCGGCAAGCGCAAGAATGCGCACCATATCGTTATTATTGGCTTTCAGGGTGTAGCGCAGGCTACGAAGAATATCATTACTGAGCATGAGTGCCTTTTACTGTCGATGTTGCAATGGGGCGCAGTGTAGCAGTTTTACAGGCCAATCGCCTCTTTCAGGCTTTTTAAATAGCGCCGGCTCACCGGCACCGTTTGCCCGGCGCGCATCAGCAGCTCCGCCTGGCCGTTCTCCTCCAGGCGAATCTCCTTCAGGTGCGCCATATTCACCAGATACTGGCGATGGCAGCGCAGCAGCGGCGTCCGGCTCTCGAGGGTGCGCAGGGTCAGCTCGGTAAAGCCCTCTTTTCCCTCGCGGTCGGTCACATAGATGCCGCTCATCCGGCTGCTGACGAAGGCCACATCCTCCATCTGCAGCAGCCAGATACGGCTGTGGCCAGTACAGGGAATGTATTTCAGCGTCTGCTGAGCATCATCCAGCAGCGACACATCCTGCAAATTACGCTCCTGGCGCAGGCGGGTCAGCGTTTTCTCCAGCCGCGCGGCCTCAATCGGCTTGAGCAGATAGTCAAAAGCGTGCTCCTCAAAGGCTTTCACCGCGTATTCATCAAAAGCGGTGAGAAACACAATATAGGGACGATGCTCGGGGTCAAGCATCCCGACCATCTCCAGGCCGCTGATGCGCGGCATCTGAATGTCGAGAAACAGCACGTCAGGGCGCAGCTTATGTACGGCGCCAATCGCCTCCACCGCGTTGCCGCACTCGCCGACGATCTCGATATCGCGCTGAGTCTCCAGCAAAATGCGCAGATTTTCCCGCGCCAGCGGCTCATCATCGACGATCAATACTCTCAGCATGCATTCTCCTCCAGGGGCAGACGTAGGGTGACACGGGTAAAGCGCTCCGGCTCGCAGGTAACGCTGATGCCGCAGTCGGCGCCAAAACGCGCCCGCAGTCGCCTGTCCACCAGATTCATCCCCAGCCCGCTGGCCTGGGGGTTGGCCCGGTACAGTCCGGCGTTATCTTCGATATCCAGCTGCAGCCAGCGATCGTCCTGGCTGGCGCGAATGGTAATTTCTCCGACGCCAAGATGTTGCGATGTGCCATGCTTAATGGCGTTCTCCACGATCGGCTGCAGGGTGAAAGCGGGTAGCTGGTGATGCGCCAGCCCCTCGGGCACCGCCATCTGGATCTGCAGGTTAGCCTGAAAGCGGGCCTTCTCAATCTGCAGATAAGCGTTAACATGCTCGATCTCATCGGCGAGAGTGACAATTTCCGTCGGCCGTTTCAGGTTCTTGCGAAAGAAGGTCGACAGATACTGCACCAGCTGGCCGGCCTGATCGCTGTCGCGGCGGATCACCGCCTTCAGTGTGTTAAGCGCGTTAAACAGGAAGTGCGGGTTAACCTGGGCATGCAGGAGCTTGATTTCAGATTGCGTCAGCAGCGCCTTCTGCCGCTCGTACTGTCCGGCGAGGATCTGCGCCGACAGCAGCTGGGCAATCCCCTCCCCGAGGGTGCGGTTGATCGAACTGAACAGGCGATTTTTCGCCTCATACAGTTTAATGGTACCTATCACCCGCTGGTTTTCCCCGCGCAGCGGGATCACCAGCGTCGACCCCAGCTTACAGTGCGGATGAATCGAGCAGCGGTAAGGCACTTCGTTGCCGTCGGCGTAGACCACTTCCCCAGTCTCTATCGCCCGTTGCGTATACGACGAGGAGATGGGCTTGCCCGGCAGATGGTGGTCGTCGCCGATGCCGGTAAACGCCAGTAGCTTGTCGCGATCGGTGATCGCCACCGCGCCAATATCCAGCTCCTGGATCAGCACTTGAGCCACTTTCATGCTGTTCTCTTCATTGAATCCCTGACGCAGGATCCCCTCGGTCGATGCCGCCACCTTCAGCGCCGTGGCGGAAAAGGCGGAGGTGTATTTCTCAAACATTGCCCGCTTGTCCAGCAGAATGCGCATAAACAGCGCCGCACCAACGGTATTGGTGACCATCATCGGCGCGGCAATGCTCTGCACCAGATGCAGGGCGTCCTGAAACGGGCGGGCAATCAGCAGAATGATCATCATCTGCACCAGCTCGGCCACAAAGGTGATCGCCCCGGCGGTCAGTGGGCTAAAAACTTTGTCCGGCCGGCCGCGTTTGACCAGCACGCTGTGCACCAGACCGCCCAGCAGCCCTTCGACGATGGTAGAGACCATGCAGCTTAAGGCGGTCATCCCTCCGAGCGAGTAGCGGTGCAGGCCGCCGGTCAGCCCCACCAGCCCACCGACCACCGGGCCGCCGAGCAGGCCGCCCATCACGGCGCCGATGGCGCGGGTATTGGCGATGGAGTCTTCGATATGCAGACCGAAATAGGTCCCCATAATGCAGAAAATGGAGAAGGTGACGTAGCACAGCAGCTTGTGCGGCAGGCGAACGGTGACTTGCATCAGGGGGATAAACAGTCGGGTTTTGCTCATCAACCAGGCGATGACCAAAAATACGCACATCTGCTGAAGCAGCAGCAACACCAGATCAAACTCGTACATACCCGCAAACCACACATTCCTGAAAGCGCGTACCATACCCTGCCTGGCGAAAACTTTCTTTGAAGCCCTGCATAAAAATGAAAAATGACGGGGAGGATCACACTTTTTCCGGCACATAACTTAGCAAAAGCGGCAAAAACCCCGGCGCGGCGCGCTAAACCGCAATTAATGTTTCATTAACACCTGCGCTTCACCGTATAATCCCCCTGTTAACATCAGGAGTCTATTATGAAGCCAGCGAAAATCGCGGTCGTCACCCTTTTCTTACTCATGGCCATCGGCGGGATCAGCGGCGTGATGCTGGCCGGCTATTCCTTTATTGTGCGTGGCGGTGTCGGCTGATCCAGCGGGTCAGACGCTCAAACGCGCGGTCGACGATAATCGCCGCCAGGGCCACCAGCAGCGCCCCCTGCACGATATAAGCCGTATTAAAGCCGCTCAGGCCGATGATAATCGGCGTCCCGAGCGTACTGGCGCCCACCGTTGAGGCAATGGTCGCGGTACCAATATTGACGATCACCGAGGTGCGGATCCCCGCCAGTATCACCGGGGCCGCCAGCGGCAGTTCAACCTTGCACAGACGCTGCCAGCCGGTCATTCCCATCCCTTCAGCCACCCCGACCACCCCCGACGGTATCGACCCCAGCCCGGCCAGCGTTCCCTGCAGCACCGGCAGTATGCCGTATAGCGCGAGAGCTATCAGCGCTGGCAGCCAGCCAAAGCCCAGCACCGGTACCGCCATCGCCAGCACCGCCACCGGCGGAAAGGTCTGCCCGATAGCGGCGATGGTCTCCACCAGCGGGCGAAACGCGCTGCCGGCGGGCCGGGTAACGGCCACCCCGGCTCCCAGACCGATGACAGTCGCCACCAGGCTGGACACCACCACCAGCCAGGCATGATCGAGGGTTAGCGCCCAGAAGCTCTCCTGCTGATAGACCGGCCGCGGCAGCTCCGGGAAAAGCCGACTGAACAGCGGTGCGCTGTAGGGCAGCCCTACCAGCAGGCCGATAAACAGCGCGATAAGCCACCACAGCGGCTCACGAAGCGCCTTCATGACTCGCCTCCTGGCGCAGCAGATCGGCAAAATGCAGCGTACCGCAGGGCCTGCCTTCGGCATCGACCACCGGCAGCGCCTCGCAGCGCCGGGCGACAAACTGCGACAGCGCTTCCCGCAGAGTCATGGTGACGGTCAGCCCCTCACCCGCCAGCCGTTCGCCGGGACGCAGATAGTCTCCTACCTCGCGCAGCGACAGCAGGCGCACGCCCAGCTCACTGCGGCCAAAAAAGGTCTGTACAAAGCTATTTTTCGGCCGCAGGAGCATCTCCAGCGGCGCCCCCTGCTGGACCACCTCGCCCCCGTCCATCAGCACCAGGTGGTCCGCCAGACGCAGCGCTTCGTCAATATCATGGGTCACTAGCACAATTGTCCGCCCCAGCAGGCGGTGGATGCGCAGCATCTCCTGCTGCAGCGCCTCGCGGGTCACCGGGTCGAGGGCGCCGAAGGGCTCATCCATCAATAGCACCTCCGGATCCGCCGCCAGTGCCCGCGCCACCCCCACCCGCTGCTGCTGGCCGCCGGAGAGCTGATGCGGGTAGCGGTCGCGCAACGTCGCCTCCAGCCCCAACAGCGCCATCAGCTCGTCGACCCGGCCGGCGATCCTTGCCCGCGGCCATTTTTGCAGCTGCGGCACAGTGGCGATATTCTGCGCCACCGTCCAGTGCGGAAACAGGCCGATGGACTGGATGGCATAGCCCATCCGCCGCCGCAGGGTCAGGACCGGCTGCTGGCGAATATCCTCGCCGGCAAATCGAATAGTGCCCCGGTCCGGCTCCAGCAGGCGGTTGATCATCTTCAGCGTCGTCGATTTGCCCGAGCCGGAGGTCCCCACCAGCACCGAGAAAGCGCCTTCTCGCAGCTCCAGGGTCAGGTCTTTCACCGCCGGATGGCCGGCAAACACTTTGCTGACCCCTTCAAACTCAATCATTGGCCTCTCCTTTTAGCCAGGCGCCCCACAGGGCGAACAGGGCATCCACCACCACCGCCAGAGCAATCGTCGGCACCACGCCCAGCAGCACCAGATCCAGCGCACTGCTCAGCAGCCCCTGAAACACCAGCGCGCCAAAGCCGCCGGCGCCGATCAGCGCGGCCACTACCGCCATGCCGACGGTTTGCACGCTGACCACCCGCAGGCTGCGCAACAGCACCGGCATCGCCAGCGGGAGCTGCACCTGACGAAAGCGCTGCCCGGCGCTCATGCCCATCGCCGTCGCGCTTTCCAGGGCATCCTGCGGCACCTGCTGCAGGCCGGTTACCACCCCGCGCACCAGCGGCAGCAGCGCATACAACGTTAGGGCAATCAGGGCCGGCGCCACGCCGGTTCCGGAGACGCCCAGCTCGCCCAGCGCCGGGAAATAGCGCGCCAGACCGGCAAGTGGCGCAATCAGCAGGCCGAACAGCGCCACCGACGGGATAGTCTGGATCACATTGAGCACGGTGAAGGCCGGTGCCTGCCAGCGCGGACGCCGCCACAGCCATACGCCCAGCGGCAGGCCAATGAGCAGGCCCGGCAGCAGGGTGCCGAACAGCAGAAGCAGATGCTGGCGCAGGGCGTCGTCAAACACCTCCTGGCGGTTGGCATATTCCTTCAGCAGAGAGAGCTGATCGAGCGCCCCGGTAGCAAGCAGGATGATGGGCAACAGCCAGACTTGCGCATTGAGCAGCCAGCGCCACAGCGGCCGGGCGGTAAGATGACGGATGGCCTCGCTGGCCAGCAGCAGGCAAAGCGCCAGCGACAGCCACAGGCCGCTGCCGGGCGAGGTGCGCGCCAGCGGCGAACCGTGCCGGAAGAGCTCAAGCGCGGCCTGCCCGCTGCCCCAGATAAGCAGCGGGAAGAGGAGTTCGGCCAGCAGCAGGTGGAGAAATGGCGCGGCCCTGCCCGGCAGCCAGCAGAGCAAGATCCCGGCGAGGGCGGCCGCCAGCTGAACGCCGGCGAGCCAGTGCATCACCTGCCATAGCCCGCGCCCTTCCCCGGAGAGTAAGCGATTCGGCGCGTAAGTAATAAACGGCAGCGCCAGCGTAACCAGCAGCAGACCTGTCAGCAGCAGGCCGACGCGGTGAGTACAGCGAATGATCACCGGTGGCTTACTTCAGCAGGCCTTTCTGCTGCAGATAGTCTGCCGCCACGCGCTTCGCATCCTGGCCCTCCACCGCAATGCGGGCGTTCAACTGCTGCAAGGTTTTTTCATCGAGGCTGGCGAAGACCGGCTGCAGCCAGTCGGCAATCTGGGGATAGGCTTTGAGCACTGCCTCACGTGCCACCGGCGTCGGGGCATAAATCGGCTGCACGCCCTGCGGGTCGCTCAGCGTCTGTAACCCCAGGGCTGCTACCGGGCCGTCGGTGCCGTAGGCCATCGCCGCGTTAACGCCGGAGGTCTGCTGCGCCGCCGCTTTGATGGTCACCGCCGTATCGCCCCCGGCCAGCGACAGCAGCTGGTTCTGGTTAAGTTTGAAGCTATACGCTTTTTCAAATGCCGGCAACGCGTCCTGGCGTTCAATAAACTCCGCCGAGGCCGCCAGCTTAAATTCACCGCCCTCCTTCAGGTAGCGACTGAGGTCGGCCAGCGAGGTCAGGTGGTTTTTCTCCGCCAGGTCCTGGCGCACGGCGATAGTCCAGGTGTTGTTGGCCGGCGCCGGGGTGAGCCACACCAACTGATGCTTTTCCTGGTCGAGGCGCTTCACCTTCTCATAGCCCTGTTGGGCATTCTTCCACGCCGGGTCGTTTTCATCTTTAAAGAAGAAAGCGCCATTGCCGGTATATTCCGGGTAGATATCCAGCTCGCCGGCGACAATCGCCCCGCGCACCACCGGTGTGGTGCCAAGCTGGATTTTATTAATCGTTTTGACGCCGTGGCTTTCCAGCACCTGCTGGATCATATTGCCCAGCAGCGCCCCTTCGGTATCAATTTTCGAGCCGACCTTCACTGGCTCCGCTGCCTGCAGCGGTAAACTTATCAGGGCGGCCAGCGCCAGCGCGCCGGACCATGTCGTTGCCATCTTCATCCCGCTTCCCTCAGTTCTTTTGCGCTTCGCTTACAGAAGCTTAAGAGAAAAGCGTAGTCCATTTGCAGGCGATACGAAAAAGAAAAGGCCGATTAATCGGCCTTTAACGTGTCACGTTGAGCTTAAGGGCTATTCCTTACAACAGTTCAAACTCGCTTTGCTTCACACGAGCGGAGTCCACGCCGATAAAGACATTGAATTTGCCCGGCTCAGCAACGTATTTCATCTGCTGGTTCCAGAACTTCAGCGCGTCGACGTCAATCGGGAAGCTAACGGTTTGCGTTTCGCCCGGCTTGAGGGTGACCTTTTTAAAGCCGCGCAGCATTTTCACCGGCCGGCTCATGGAGGCGGTGACGTCCTGCAGGTACAGCTGAATGACCGTCGCCCCTTCGCGCTTGCCGGTGTTGGTCACCTGCACACTGGCCGTCACGCTGCCATCACGCGGCAAGGTGGTCGACGACATGGTGACATCGGAGACGCTAAAGGTGGTGTAGCTCAGGCCGTAGCCAAACGGATACAGCGGGCCGTTGGCTTCATCGAAGTAACGCGAGGTGTACTTGTTCGGCTTCTCCGGATTATACGGCCGACCGGTATTCAGGTGGCTGTAGTAGGTTGGGATCTGCCCTACCGAGCGCGGGAAAGACATCGGCAGTTTGCCCGACGGGTTATAGTCGCCAAACAGCACGTCGGCGATGGCGTGACCGCCTTCGGTGCCGGCAAACCAGGTCTCCAGCAGCGCATCGGCTTGCTGATCCTCTTTCACCAGCGCCAGCGGACGCCCGTTCATCAGCACCAGCACCAGCGGTTTGCCGGTGGCTTTGAGGGCGGCAATCAGATTGCGCTGACTCTGCGGCAGGGTGATGTCGGTCCGGCTGGAGGCCTCATGCGCCATGCCCTGCGCCTCGCCCACTACGGCAACCACCACGTCGGATTGCTTCGCCGCCGCGACGGCTTCGTCGATCATTTCCTGCGGCGAGCGCGGGTCAACCTGCACCGCGTTCTCATACAGGTTGAGGAAATCGACAATGCCTTTATCGTCGGTAACGTTCGCCCCTTTGGCGTAAATCACTTTGCCGTTATCGCCCAGCGCTTCTTTGATGCCGGTCAGGACGGTCACCGACTGGTCGGCCACGCCCGCCGCCGACCAACTGCCCATCATGTCGCGTTTGCTGTCCGCCAGCGCGCCCACCACCGCGATGGTGCCGGATTTTTTCAGCGGCAGCGTCTCGAGACGGTTTTTTAGCAGCACCAGGCTCTCGCGAGCTACTTCGCGCGCCTCTTGACGATGCAGGCGGCTTTCCGCGTTGGTGTCCTGCGGGTCAGAATCTTTTGGCCCCAGGTGGCTGTACGGATCGTTGAACAGCCCCATATCATATTTGACGTTGAGCACGTGTCGGGTGGCGTCATCCAACTCGGCCATGGTCACCTTGCCAGTCTTCACCAGCCCCGGCAGGTACTTGCTGTAATACTCGTCGCTCATACTCATGTTGATGCCGGACTTGAGCGCCACGCGCACCGCGTCTTCCGGGTCGGAGGCCACGCCGTGCTTAATCAACTCTTTGATGGCGCCGTGGTCGGAGACCGTGATGCCTTTAAAGCCCCACTGGTCGCGCAGGACGTCTTTCAGCAGCCAGGAATCAGAGGTCGCCGGGGTGCCGTTCAGCGAGTTCAGGGCCACCATCACCGCGCCGCTACCGGCATCCAGCCCGGCTTTATACGGCGGCATATAGTCGTTGAACAGGCGCTGCGGGCTCATGTCGACCGTGTTGTACTCTTTCCCGCCCTCCACCGCGCCGTAGGCGGCGAAATGCTTGACGCTGGTCATCACCGAATAGCGGTCCGCCGGGCTCTTGCCCTGCATCGACTCCACCATCGCCTGACCCATCATCGTGGTCAGATAGGTGTCTTCCCCGAACCCTTCGGAAGCGCGTCCCCAGCGCGGGTCGCGGGAGACATCGACCATCGGCGCCCAGGTCATATTCAGGCCGTCATCGGCGGCTTCATAAGCTGACACGCGGCCCACGGTCTTCACCGCGTCGAGGTTAAAGGATGAGGCCAGGCCGAGGCTTATCGGGAACACGGTGCGCTGGCCATGCAGCACATCGTAGGCAAAGAACAGCGGGATCTTCAGGCGGCTAAGCTGCATCACCTGATCCTGCATAACACGGATATCCGGGCGGGTGACGGTGTTAAAAATTGCCCCCACCTGACCATTTTTGATCATTTCACGGATCGCCTCTTTCGGGTTATCCGGGCCGACGCTTATCAGACGCAGCTGGCCGATTTTCTCGTCCACCGTCATTTTTTTCAGCAGGTCGGTGACAAAGGCATCCCGCGCCTGCGGGGTCAGGGGGTGGTTACCAAACAGTTCATCCGCCAGCGCGGGTTGCAGCGCCAGACTCACGGCGACGCCTACAGTGCAGAGCCATTTCATTGTTATCTCGCTTTTTCTCAGACGGGGACTCGGTAAAACATAATAAAAACCGCAGTTTGCCATATATATAAACAACGCGCCCGCAGAATGCTAAGGTTGTTCTCTGATTTTTGCGAAACATTCATGCATCAAATTGTCATACAAAGCGCTATGCTTATCCTCGATATTTTGCGCACCACCACAAGGAGTGGAACATGTCATCTGCACCCACTAATACCCATAAAACGTTTCTGGCGGATCTGGCGCGCCTGGTTGGCCCTTCGCATCTGCTGACCGACCCGGCAAAAACCCAGCGCTACCGCAAAGGCTTCCGCTCCGGTCAGGGCGAGGCGCTGGCGGTTGTCTTTCCCGGCACCCTGCTCGAACTCTGGCGCGTGCTCAACGCCTGCGTCGACGCCGATAAAATTATTCTGATGCAGGCGGCCAACACCGGCCTGACCGAAGGTTCGACCCCCAACGGCAATGATTACGATCGCGAAATCGTGATTATCAGCACCCTGCGCCTGGACAAACTGCATCTGCTGGACAAAGGCGAGCAGGTGCTGGCCTGGCCCGGCACCACCCTCTATTCGCTGGAAAAAGCGCTCAAACCGCTGGGACGCGAACCGCACTCGGTGATCGGCTCGTCATGCATCGGCGCATCGGTGATCGGCGGGATCTGTAACAACTCCGGCGGTTCGCTGGTGCAGCGCGGGCCGGCCTACACCGAGATGTCGCTGTTCGCGCAGATTGACGCCGACGGCAAACTGAAGCTGGTCAACCATCTGGGCATCGATCTGGGCAGTACGCCGGAGCAGATCCTCAGCCGTCTCGACGACGAGCGGATCAGCGATAGCGATGTGCTGCACGACGGCCGCCACGCCCACGATCACGACTATGTCACCCGCGTGCGCGATGTCGATGCCGACACCCCGGCGCGCTACAACGCCGACCCGGACCGCCTGTTCGAATCCTCCGGCTGCGCCGGCAAGCTGGCGGTATTCGCCGTGCGTCTCGATACTTTCCCGGCGGAAAAGCGCCAACAGGTATTTTATATTGGCACCAACCAGCCGCAGGTATTGACCGAGATCCGCCGCCATATCCTCGCCGAGTTCCAGCATCTGCCGGTGGCCGGGGAATATATGCACCGCGATATTTACGATATCGCCGAGAAGTATGGCAAAGACACCTTCCTGATGATCGACAAGCTCGGCACCGACAAAATGCCGTTCTTCTTCACCATGAAGGGGCGCACCGACGCGATGCTGGAGAAAGTCTCGCTGTTTAAGCCGCACTTTACCGACCGCTTTATGCAGAAGCTCGGCCACGTCTTCCCGGCGCATTTACCGGAGCGGATGAAAACCTGGCGTGATAAATATGAACACCATCTGCTGCTGAAGATGGCCGGGGATGGCATCGAAGAAGCGCAGCGCTGGCTGACGGAATACTTCCAGCAAGCCGAGGGGGATTTCTTCGCCTGTACCCCGGAGGAAGGCAGCAAGGCATTTCTGCACCGCTTTGCCGCCGCCGGTGCGGCCATCCGCTATCAGGCGGTGCATGCTGACGAAGTCGAAGATATTCTGGCGCTGGATATCGCCCTGCGCCGCAACGATACCGAGTGGTTCGAACATCTACCGCCGGAGATCGACAGCCAGCTGGTGCATAAGCTCTACTATGGCCACTTTATGTGCCATGTGTTCCATCAGGATTACATCGTCAAGAAAGGGGTCGACGCCCACGCTCTGAAGGAAAAAATGCTGGAATTACTGAAAGCGCGCGGCGCCCAGTACCCGGCGGAGCATAACGTGGGTCATCTGTATGAAGCCCCGGAAAGCCTGCAGCAGTTCTATCGCCAGAACGATCCGACCAACAGCATGAACCCGGGGATTGGTAAAACCAGTAAGCAGAAATACTGGGGCGAAGCGGTCCCGACGCCAGTCTCCCCGGCGGATCCGCAATAATCGACAGCAGGACTATTCAGCCTGGCGCTTCTGTATTACGCTGCACGCCGGAGAATGTTTCTCCGGCAGATTCAGGAGCGCCGCCATGCCCGCAGAGGCCCCGTTACTCGACAGTGATTTAGAAATTCGTGAAGCGCTGCCCGACGATGCGCATGCCATCGCCGCGCTGTATGTCTGGCACGTGCTCAATGGCCGTGCCTCCTTCGAAGAGATCCCCCCTACCGTTGACGAAATGCGTAAACGGATCAAAACCGTCCGCGATAACGGGCTGCCGTGGCTGGTGGCGCTGTGGCGCGGGGCTATCGTCGGCTACTGCTACGCCACCTTCTATCGCCCGCGTCCGGCCTATCGCTACACGCTTGAGGAGTCTATTTACGTTGAGTCCGGAATGGGCGGGCGCGGCATCGGCAGCGCGCTGCTGTCGCGGCTGATCGCTGAATGCGAGAAAGGTCCGTGGCGGCAGATGCTGGCGATCATCGGCGATGGTCATAATAATGCCGGTTCGCTGGCGATCCATAAAAAGTTTGGTTTTACCGTGGCGGGTCAACTGCGCAGCGTCGGCTACAAGATGGGCGACTGGCGGGATACGTTGATTATGCAGCGCGCGCTGGGTGACGGCGACTGGACGCTGCCGGAGTGATCTCCGGCGCCAAATCCCCGGCTCGCGGCGTAAACGCCTTAGCCGGGCTACCGTTCAGCGCGGCTCTGTAGAGGCGCAAGCCGCCATCCGGCACAAATGCGGCACGGTGCCTGATTGCCCGACGGCGATGCGCTTGCCGGGCCCGGGAAGGGGGCGAACCCGGCGCCAAATCACGTAGCCCGGATAAGGCGCAATGCGCCGCTATCCGGGGAACGTACAAATTAATCGTTCTGCGCAGTCTGCGCGCCGCCTTTCAGCATCGCCTCCGCCATCTGCGCTTCGCGCTGCTTTTTATAGCTCAGCGCCGAGGCGGGTACTGGCATCACCTTCCCGGTCTCAATCCAGGTTCGCAAGCGGCTGGCGTCGGCGAAGTGGGTGTATTTCCCGAAGGCATCCATCACCACCAGCGCAACCGGACGTTGGTTAATCACCGTGCGCATAATCAGGCAGTGGCCGGCAGCGTTAGTGAAGCCGGTTTTAGTCAGCTGGATATTCCAGTTATCGCGATACACCAGATGGTTGGTGTTGCGAAACGGCAGGCTGTAGGCCGGATGGGCGAAGGTAGCGGTCTCTTCTTTAGTGGTGCTCAGCTGGCCAATCAGCGGATACTGCTCGCTGGCGATCAGCAGTTTAGTCAGATCGCGAGCGGTGGAGACGTTGTGTACCGACAGGCCGGTCGGCTCCACATAGCGGGTATGGGTCATGCCCAGCGCCTGGGCTTTGGCGTTCATCGCGCGAATAAAGGCGTCATAGCCGCCCGGGTAATGATGTGCCAGGCTGGCGGCCGCGCGGTTCTCGGAAGACATCAGCGCCAGCAGCAGCATCGTGCGGCGGCTAATTTGACTGTTGAGCCGCACGCGGGAGTAGATCCCCTTCATTTCCGGGGTATGGCTGATATCCACCGTCAGCATCTCATCCATCGGCAGATGGGCATCGAGCACCACCATGGCGGTCATCACTTTGGTGATCGACGCCATCGGGCGCACCAGATCCGGCTGGCTGGCGTAGATAACTTTTTTGGTGGCCAGATCGACGATCATAGCGCTTCCGGAGGCAATGTCGGGCTGCGAAGCGGCAACCGTCGTCGGGGTTTTTGCTAACGCCTGGGGCGCAAAAGGCACAGCCAGCAGCAAAGTCAGGCTGAGCAAAGAGACTCGAAATTTCGGCATCATGGGCATTCTGAAAAGTATTTTTGCACGTTATGGAACGTACGCCGCGAGGTTAAGTGGGCAACATCGCTGGCAAACGCCATCATACCGCGCCGTAAGGCCCTGTGCCTAATAAGAATCGTGAAGAAATGCTGCATTGCCGACACAAAATACATATTTGCCGGCAATGCATATTTACCCGAACTGTCCAATCAGAAGAGTCGGTAGCCATAGCCCCACAGCACCACGGTGATGGCCAGCAGCACTTCCAGCACCAGTACCCCAATGGCCAGCGTTGAACTGGCGAAGCTTAACCCCTCTTCCCGGTTAATGCTCAGGAAGGTGGGGATGCCAAGATAGAGCAGATAGCCCGTGTAAAACAGCGCGATGGTACCGATCAGCGCGCACAGCCAGACCAGCGGATAGAGCGCCACAATCCCGCTCAGAAACAGCGGCGTGGCCACATAGCCGGCAAACACCATGCAGCGTTTCAGCGAAGGCTGTTGCGGATATTGTCTGGCCATCCACCAGATGACCCGCCCCATGATCGCCACCCCGGCCAGCATCACCGCGTAAAACAGCACCGCCAGCGCCAGCCCGGTCAACATCGACAGTTTAATCACCGTGCCATCGCCGAAGTTCCAGCCCAGCTGCGTGGTGCCGATAAAGGCGCAGACCACCGGAACCGCCGCCATCAGCAGCACATGATGCGTATAGTGATGAGAAATGGTTTCATTCTCGCTCTTAATCACGCTCATCTCCCGGTTGGGATGAGCGAAGAGCCCCCAGACATGGTTCATAGCGTCCCCCTTGTCACGGCTTCGTACTGCACTGATCCAAGTATAATTCAGCCTGTAGATTATTTTGTGTACAGCGCGAAAAATCTGCGTCGCCGCGTTTTGGTCAGCAGGGTGTATGATTAAAAGGTGATGAGGTAAGGAGAAAAGCTGTTTATGGATATCAATCACCTGATTTCCCAGTATGGCTACGCGGCGCTGATCGTCGGCAGCATGGCGGAAGGTGAGACCATTACCCTGCTGGGCGGCGTCGCGGCGCATCAGGGGCTACTGAAGTTTCCTCTGGTGGTGATCGCCGTCGCCCTCGGCGGGATGATTGGCGATCAGCTGCTCTATCTGGTCGGCCGCCGCTTTGGCGGGCGCATTTTGCGCCGTTTCGCCAGTCAGAAAGCGCGGATCCGTAAAGCGCAGCGTATGATCCAGCACCGACCGTGGCTGTTTGTCATCGGCACCCGTTTTATGTACGGCTTTCGGGTGATCGGCCCTCTGCTGATCGGCGCCAGCCGCCTGCCGCCGCGCATTTTCCTGCCGCTGAATATTGTCGGAGCGCTGGTGTGGGCCCTGCTGTTTACCACCATTGGCTATCTTGGCGGCGAGGTGGTTGGCCCGTGGCTGCACCATCTGGATGCTCATCTAAAGCACTGGATCTGGCTGATCCTCGCGGTGGTGGTGGTGGTGGCCGCCCACTGGTGGCTCAGGCGGCGCGAGGGTAAGAAAAAGGACTAAGCGGCGCGCCCGCGGGCGCACCGTGGGTAGCGGTTACTTCACCGTCTGGTGGTAACCGCCGCCGAGGGCCGAGGTCAGCTGAATGCTGGCATCAATCCACTGGCCGTGCAGACGCAGCGCGGTAATCCGCTCCTGCAGCGCCGGCAGCTTAGCCATGCTTACCCGCGAGCCAGGGAGGATCCCCGCGTTCATCCGGGCCTGCGCCAGGTCCACCACCCGCTGGGCATCTTTTTCAACCTGCTGCTGCTGCTGGCTTTTCGCCATTAATGTTTCGACCTGGCTGGCGGTTTTCGCCACCTGGTTAACGGCATCCACCACCGCTTTGTTGTACTGGGCGATCGACAGGCTGTTCTGCGCGCTGGCGATATCCAGATTGGCATTGAGGCGGCCGCTGTCAAAGATCGGCAGCGTCAGCCCGGCGGTGACGCCCATCTGCTGCGCCGAATGGCGGAACAGGTCGCTTAAGTGCAGGGCATCCTGCTGCAGGAACGCCATCAGATTGATGTCCGGATAAAACGCCGCTTTCGCCGCGTCCACTTCGCTGAGCGACGCCTCAATGTACCAGTGGGCGACCTGCAGATCCGGGCGGCGCGCCAGCAGTTCATAGCCGAGAGTGTCAGGCAGCTGCGCGCTGACCGTTGGCAGGCTGGCTGGTTTGAGGTTCAGCGACTGGCTCTGACTGTTAGTCAGGGCCATCAGCCGTGCTTCAATCTCTTTCATCGTGCCTGCTACGTCCGCCAGCTGCTGGTCGGTTTTGCTGACGTTAATATCGTTCTCCGCCCCTTCGGCAGAGTTGGTGATCCCGCGCTGGAACAGCGCCTTATCCACCGTCACAATATTGTTTTGCTCGCTCTTCACCTGCTGCAGCACCGCTTTGATCGCCGCTTCTGTCTGCCACTGCCAGTACAGACGCGCCACGCTGCCGGAAAGCAATTCACGGGTCTGGGCCTGCTCGGCCACCTGGGCTTTCAGCTCGCCGATGCGCGCTTTAACCAGTGCGCGGTTTTTGCCCCACAGGTCCAGATCCCAGCCGGCGGTCAAGCCGAAGGTACCGTTGGTATACCACGGGCCGGTGTTGCCGTCAGTGTCGGTAGCGAACGGTCCCATCAGGCCTTCGGCCGACATGCGCTGGCGTTCAACATCGGCGGAGAAATCCATCTCCGGGCCAAGATTGGCTTGCGACATTCTGGCCTGGGCTTCCGCCAGACGGATCCGCTGTTCGGCAATTTGCATATCCGGCGCGTTGGCTAACGCTCGCTGGATCAGATTATTCAGCTGGGCGTCGTGATAGTCTTTCCACCACTCGGTTTGCGGCCAGCCATTTTTAACGGCGGCAGGGAGTTCCATCGATACATGGGAAGCCGGAATTTGCTGCTGCGGCGAATGAGCAATCTCATGAGATGGCGCGCAGCCAGCCAGCGCGATGGCCAGGGGCAATGCCGCCAGCACGCTTTTATTTAATATCAATTTCATTAGACAGGTCAGATAACTTAATCAGGATAGTTATCATAAATTAATTGAATTTAACGCGTTTAGTAAAGCGTGTGACTAAATTATTAGTTTGCTAAAAATAAACAACCTTACAAATTCAAGGGATGAATATGAGCCAGAATATTTATGACGATCCACACTTTTTTGCCGGCTATGCGACCCTCGATCGCTCGGTGAAGGGGCTGGATGGCGCACCCGAGTGGCCTTCCCTGCAGGCGATGCTGCCGCCGATAACCGGTTTGCGGGTGGTGGATCTCGGCTGCGGCTACGGCTGGTTTTGCCGCTGGGCGCAGCAGCAGGGAGCCAGCCAGATAATTGGTTTTGATCTCTCCCAGCGTATGCTGGCGCAGGCGCGGGAAATGACCCGTGGGGATAAGATTGACTACCGCTGCGCCGATCTGCAAACCCTGACGCTGCCCGCCAACAGCTGCGATCTGGTCTACAGCTCGCTGGCGCTGCATTATTTACCGGACATTGCTCCGCTCTTCGCCACCCTGCATCAGGCACTGGTTCCCGGCGGCATCCTGGTCTTTTCCGCTGAACATCCCATCTATACTGCCCCCTTACAGCAGGGCTGGCGGGTGGATGACCAGGGGCAGAAAAGCTGGCCGGTCAGCCACTATCAGCAGGAGGGCGAGCGCGTCAGCAACTGGTTTGCCGAGGGCGTCATTAAACAGCACCGCAAACTCTCAAGCTGGATAAACGCGCTTATCGCCGCTGGTTTTGTGCTGGAGCAGCTGGATGAGTGGGGTCCGAGCACCGAACAGATTGTCCAACAGCCCGCCCTGGATGAAGAGAAAGAACGTCCGATGATCTTTTTATTGCGCGCGCGTAAACCGGGCTAATCCCCCGCCCGACGCTGGTCGGGCGGGCATTCTTTACGCTTTCAGGCTGGCGCCGCGGCTGGCAATCACCTCTTTATACCAGTCAAAGCTCTTCTTCTTACTGCGTGCCAGAGTGCCGGTACCGTCATCATGGCGGTCGACATAGATAAAGCCGTAGCGTTTCGACAGCTCTGCCTTCGAGGCGCTCACCAGGTCAATCGGCCCCCAGCTGGTAAAGCCCATCAGCTCAACGCCATCGTCAATGGCTTCCCGCGCCTGCACCAGATGATCGTTCAGATAGCTGATGCGGTAGTCATCGTTAATACTGCCATCGGCTTCCACCTTATCCTTGGCGCCCAGACCATTTTCCACGATAAACAGCGGTTTCTGATAGCGATCCCACAGCACATTCAGCAGCGTGCGCAGACCCAGCGGGTCTATCTGCCAGCCCCACTCCGAGCTCGCCAGATGCGGGTTCGGCACCATGCTGAGAATATTGCCGCGCGCCTGCTGGTTCAGCGCCTCATCGGCGGTGACGCAGCCGGTCATGTAATAGCTGAAGGAGATAAAATCGACAGTGGTTTTCAGCGCCTCGCGATCGGCATCAGTGATGGTGAGCGTGATGCCGTTGTCGCGGAAAAAGCGCAGCATATAGCCCGGGTATGCGCCGCGCGCCTGTACGTCGCCGAAGAACTGCCAGCTGCGGTTCTCCTGCAGCGTCTCAAACACATCCTCCGGTTTGCAGCTCAGGGGATACATCAGCCCGCCGAGTAGCATATTGCCGATTTTGCCCTCAGGCACCAGCTCATGACAGGCTTTGACCGCCAGCGCGCTGGCCACCAGCTGGTGGTGAATCGCCTGATACACCTCGCCTTTACTGCTGCCGGCCGGCAGGCCGACGCCGGTCATCGGGGCATGTAGCGACATATTGATTTCGTTAAAGGTCAGCCACAGTTTGACCTTATTTTTATAGCGGCTGAACACCGTCCTGGCGTAGCGCTCAAAGAAGCCAATCACCTCCCGGCTACCCCAGCCGCCGTAGTTTTTCACCAGCGCCCACGGCATTTCATAATGCGACAGCGTCACCAGCGGGGTGATGTTGTGCTTCGCCATCTCGTCGAATAACTTGTCATAGAAGGCAAGGCCGACTTCGTTCGGCTCGGCGTCATCGCCGTTGGGGTAGATACGGGTCCAGGCGATGGACACCCGCAGGCAGTTGAAGCCCATCTCGGCAAACAGGGCAATATCTTCCGGGTAGCGATGGTAAAAATCGATCGCCACATCCTTAATACCGCTGTCGCCGGGTACGCGTTCGACCACCTCGCCGAACACGCCGTGCGGCTGCACGTCAGAGGTAGATAAGCCTTTGCCCCCCTCCAGGTATGCCCCTTCCACCTGATTCGCTGCGGTCGCGCCGCCCCATAAAAAATCCGCCGGGAATGTTTTCATCTTTCGCTCCTGTGATTAATGGCTGACTGACAACAGCGGTTGACCGGCTTCGACGGCGCTGGACGCCACCGTATCAATCTCCCGGTAGTCGTCGCTGTTGCTGATAATAATCGGGGTCGCCAGGTCGTAACCGGCATCCAGAATCGCCTGACGATCAAACTCAATCAGCAGATCGCCGGCCTGCACCCTGTCCCCCTCTTTCACGTGCGCGGTAAACGGCACGCCGTCGAGTTTGACCGTGTCGATGCCGACATGGATCAGCAGTTCAATGCCGCTGTCGCTCTGCAGGCCAATGGCGTGTTTAGTCTGAAACAGGGAGGCCACTTCGCCCGAAAATGGCGCAATAACTTTACCCACCGCCGGGATAATAGCGACCCCTTTACCGAGCAGGCCGCTGGCGAAGGTGCTGTCCGGCACCTGATCGAGGGCGATGACGCTGCCGCTCATCGGCGCCAGAATGTCGTTTGCCGAGGCCGGGGCTACCGCCACGGCACCCTGTGCGGCGGTGGCACGCGGCAGACCGGCGAAGAAGGTCAGCACGCAGGCGAGAACGAAAGCCACGCCGGTGCCGATCAGGCCGCCCCAGACGCTGGCGTCAAACCCGCCGGGTGGGATCATCTGCGCCGGGAAAAAGATATTTGGCAGGCCAAACGAGTAGGCATAACTGTTGCTAAAGGCGGTGATCGCCCCGCCAATCGCCCCGGCGACACAGCCGAAGATAAACGGACGGCGCAGCGGCAGGGTCAGGCCATAGATGGCCGGCTCAGTGATGCCAAACAGCCCGGCAGAGAAGGCTGACCCAGCCAGCACCCGCTGGCGCGCATCACGAGTGGCGAGGAAAATACCGAGCACGGCCCCCACCTGAGCAATCACCGCCGGAAGGATAATGGGCAGCATAGAGTCGTGGCCGAGCACGGTCATGTTATTGATCATCAACGGCACCAGCCCCCAGTGCAGGCCGAAAATAACGCACACCTGCCACATCGCGCCCAGTACCGCGCCCGCCAGCCATGGCGCAAACGCATAAATGATCTGGTAGCCATTGGCCAGCAGATGGCTCAGCCAGGTAGCGACCGGACCAATCACCAGGAAGGTGAGCGGCACCACCACCGCCAGGCAAATCGCCGGGGTGAAGAAGTTTTTCATCGATGACGGCAGCAGCGCGTTGCTCTTGCGCTCCAGCCAGCAGCAGACCCATGAGGCGAGAATAATGGGGATCACTGACGAGCTGTAGTTAATAAAGGTCACCGGAATGCCGAGAAAATGCTCCACCGCCGCGCCCGGCGCCTGGCTGGCCTCAAAGGCCTGAATCATCAGCGGGTGGGTTAACGCCCCGCCAATCACCATCGAGATAAACGGATTACCGCCAAACTTCTTCCCGGCGGTATAGCCAAGAAACAGCGGGAAGAAAAAGAACAGCGCGTCGCTGGCGGCAAACCAGATTTTATAGGTCCCCTGCTCCGGCGTGAGCCAGCCGCAGGTCACCGCCAGCGCCAGCAGTCCTTTCAGCAGACCGGTTGCCGCCATCACGCCGATAAACGGCGTAAAGATGCCGGAGATGATGTCGATAAGCTGGCTTAACACCGAGCCTTTTGCCGCTTTTTCCTCGGCAACCGGTTCGCTGTCGTCGCCTAACCCCGCCTCCTGACGCACCGCCAGCCAGACGTCGTGAACGTGATTGCCAATCACCACCTGAAACTGGCCACCGCTCTCCACCACCATAATGACGCCCGGATTCGTCTTCAGCCCTTCGGCATCGGCTTTGCCGTTATCCTTTAGTTTAAAACGCAGACGTGTCGCACAGTGAACCAGACTCACAATGTTCTCTTTGCCGCCGACGCGGTTGAGAATATCCTGCGCGAGTGCTTTATATTCCATGCTCTTTTCCTTACTGCCGCTGCCCGCAGACAACCGGCGACTGAGTAGTAAAAAATAAAAAAACCCGAGAACCACGCCGGTAGGCGTCGCGCTCAGGTTTTGCCTGCATCATGCAGTAACAATCCAGTTTTGTTGGGGAAACTAACGCCCCTCTTTTCTTACCCGTTCGATATGAATGGCAAGAAACATAATCTCTTCGGTGGTCAGCGCCCGCTGATACTGCTTTTGCAGATGCGTCGCCACCGTTTCCGCACACTTCCACGCTTTGGCGTAGTTATCTTTCACCGCGCTGTGCAGCGAGACGTCGTCATCTTCCACCACCGTGCGGGTCAGCATCCGCTGGGCGAAAAACTTCAGATGGGTGACGAAACGCTGATAGCTCAGCGACTCCTCGTCGTAGTTCAGCTGCAACTGATACTTCACCAGCTGCAGGATCTCCTGCATCACCCGGGTCACGTGCATGACCTCCGGCATTTCGCTGTTGAGCTGCGCCGTCACCAGATGCAGGGCGATAAATCCGGCTTCATCCTCCGCCAGCGCCACGCCGAGCCTTTTGGCAATAATGGCCCTTGCCTCCTGGCCCAGCGCGAACTCCTTCGGATACAGCCGCTTAATCTCCCACAGCAGGACGTTACGCAGTGCGATGCCCTTTTTCTGCCGCTCGATAGCAAAATGACAGTGATCCGTTAACGTGATGTACACACTGTCCTGTAACTTACCCAGCCGCCCGCGGGCCAGCTCAATGATCCGGTCACAGGTGGTCATCACTTCTAACGGTATCTGATTAAGCAGCTCGCCTAAGCGGCCAACCAGCTCATCGCTTTGTAAAGCGAAGACTTTTTCAATTTTACTGTCATCCAGCACGTCGCCCGGGCGTTTCTGAAAGGCCAGCCCTCGCCCCATCACCACCTGTTCGCGCTGGTGCTCGTCAAGAACCACCACCACATTGTTATTAAGTACTTTGGCGATTTGCATATAGACCCCAGAAACAAAAAAACCTGACCCCCGACGAAACGCCAGGTGATCAGGTTTTGCCTGCCGCAGCAGTTGCAATCCAACACCCGCACTGTAACAACTTCTGCTGCGCGCTCAACCTGACAAGTGAAAAAACGTGATTAAGATCGCGACTATCAGAAGGTCACGACGGTTTTCCACTCCACCACCCACGCGTCCTGGGTCTGCGCGACGCCGCCCGGACGGTGCCAGTACTGCAGGCCCGGCTGCAGCTCCAGCCAGGAGACCGGGCGGAAGCGATAATAGAGCTCGCCGTTCAGCGAATGACCGGCGACCGGCTGGTACGCCGGGTCGTTGTAGTCGGTGGCGCCGCTGAGCTGGTTCATATAGCGCTGGTTACGAGCGTAGTGGCTGCTCATGTCGATCCACGTCAGGCCGAAGCCAATCCAGTCCTCCGGGCGGGCGTCAAACAGCCCGCGGTAGCGCATGGAGGCGGCGACGGCGGAGTGGATATAGTTGCTGCGCTGGTCGCTGAGACTGCCGCTCAGCGAGACGCTCATCCCCCGCAGCGGGTCATCGGCGTGGCGAGTAATCTGCTGGTTCAGGCCGGCGTACATAAACCAGGTGCTGTCGTGCTCGGCGTAACCTTGCGGATCGGTCGCCCCGGCGCCGCCGGATTTACCGCTGTAGAGGTCGCTCTGCGGCGCGTTAGTCCAGACAACGCCAAGGTTATAGGCTCCCGGCAGGCCATTAATCAGCGGACGGGTTTCGATCTCCATCGGCAGTAAGATGCCTTTGCTGCCTTGCGTCGACCAGCTCCACGCGTGGCTGCGCGCGGTAGCCTGCGGGTTTTGCTCCATCACCCCGCCTTTCAGGGTGACCGTCGGCGTCAGCTTGTACTCCAGGGTGGTGCCCCAGGTGTGAATGTTCCAGTTATTCCAGGTCAGCGAGTTGGCCGATTTACCACCGCACTGGGTCAGCAGCTGAAAATCGCAGGGTATGATCTGGTCGAAGGTTTGCACCTTGTTCATCATGCCGATGCGCCAGGTCAGGCGGCGGTCGTCAAAGCTGCGGGCAAAGGTGAGCCAGCCAAGGCGGGTAATCGACCCGCCGCCCCAGCTCTCCTGCGACAGATCGTTGAAACTCACCCGCGGATCCTGCAGCCGTTTTGTAGTGAGGTTATCATCGTGGTTACGGTTGACGATGTTGCCTTCGAGTCGGGCATCCGGTATGCCGGTCCAGCGCTCCAGATCCTGGGTAAAGGTCAGCGCCACCTGGTCAATATAGGCCAGGTGTTTATCATGGTCATAACCGCCGCCGGCGTTGTAGGCCATCTCGTTAAGATAGCCGAGATTATAATTAAAGCCGTTCTCTTCGAGGATCGGACGAATGCCCAGCATATCGCCCAACAGCCCTTGCTGCCCGGCTTCAAACCCCAGCACGCTGCCGTTCCACGCCGGCGTTTCCGCGGCGCTCACAGCAGGCACCATTGCCGCCAGCGCCGCGCCGATTAGTAGCTGATTTATTTTTTGATTATGCATTGTGATATCCACCGTGACTGAATAAAAACAAAGGGGATCCCCAGGCTATTTATTTACCTGTTTTCTTTTTTTAAAAATGAATGGCAAGGGGCATCTATCGGTAATAAAACCGCGACTGCGCCAGAGAAAAGCCTAATTACAACCAATTGTTTTACATCATTATTTTTCCACCATTAAATTTTAGCCAAAAAAAAACCTAAGCACTTTGCGCCACGAATGACGAAAATGCTTAGGTTTTGCCTGGGTTCAGTAGCAATCCTGAATTGATTGACTGCACATTATCACTTTATTCAACCCATGCCTACCAGCAATAGGCAGGCAAGTAATAATATGTGAAGCAAATAACAATATTTTAATAGCGGGCGATCGCCGCCGCTATTTCAGCTGAGGTTTGCAGAGCGCGAATTTCATTAAACAGAGTCAGCGCCTCGGTATATTCCTTGCGTAAATAGCCTAACCACTGCTTAATTCTCGCCACATGATACAGACCGGTGTCGCCCTGCTTTTCCAGGCGGGTATATTTTTGCAACAGCTGAACCACCTGCGGCCACGGCATGCGCGGTTCGTTGTATTTGATCACCCGGCTAAGATTCGGCACGTTAAGCGCCCCGCGGCCAATCATCACCGAATCACAGCCGGTGGCGGCCATGCAATCCTGGGCGCTTTGCCAGTCCCAGATCTCACCGTTGGCGACCACCGGGATAGTCAGGCGCTGGCGGATCTCGCCAATCGCCTGCCAGTTGATGCGTTCGGCTTTGTAGCCATCTTCTTTGGTGCGGCCGTGAACCACCAGCTCGCTGGCCCCCGCCTGCTGCACCGCGTCGGCGATTTCGAAGCGCCGTTCGCCGCTATCCCAGCCAAGACGAACTTTCACCGTCACCGGCAGATGATCGGGAACCGCCTCTCGCATGGCTTTCGCGCCTCGATAGATAAGCTCCGGATCTTTCAGCAGCGTCGCCCCGCCGCCGCTGCCGTTTACCAGCTTCGACGGACAACCGCAGTTTAAATCCACCCCCCACGAACCCAGCGCCACCGCGCGGGCGGCGTTTTCCGCCAGCCACTCGGGATATTGTCCCAGCAGCTGGACGCGCACGCGGGTTCCGGACGGGGTGCGGCTGTGGTGATGCAGCTCCGGGCACAGTCTGTAGAACGATTTTACCGGCAGCAGTTGGTCCACCACGCGCAGAAATTCGGTGATGCACAGATCGTAATCGTTAACCTCGGTCAGCAGCTCGCGCACCAGCGAATCGAGCACACCTTCCATCGGCGCCAGTAGAACACGCATATCATTACCCGGAAAAAAAAGAGGCGCTATGGTAGCGCCTCCGGGCGCTGGTTGAAAGTGCTCAATGCAGGGCCTTAACGCGGTTCGAGGCAGTTATCCTCTTTCCAGCCGTAAAGCCATTCGATACCACGGTAAAATTCATCTTGCGTTTTGCCCTTCCACAGCAGATTACGCACCTGCCGCTCGACGCCCGCGGCGTGATAAATCCGCCCCATTTCACGAGTCGACCAGACGATGCGTGCGGTACGCGGAATACGCACCGACTCATACAGCGCGAAGGCGCGAGCGGCATCGCCGTTACACTGCTGCAGCGCTTTACCGATCGTGACCGCATCCTCCAGCGCCATGCAGGCGCCCTGCGCCATATACTGCGCTACCGGATGGGCGGCATCCCCAACCAGGGTAATGCGATCGTTGCCCCACTTCTCAACCGGCTCGCGGTCGGCAGTAGACCAGCGGCGCCAGGAGGTAGGTTTGTCGAGCATCTGCCGCGGGCGCGGATGAATCCCTTTAAAGTAGGAGAGCACCTCCTCTTTGCTGCCGTCGCGCACGCCCCACTCCTCGCTTTCCCGACTGTGGAAGGTGACCACCAGGTTGTACTGTTTGCCGCCGCGTAGCGGATAGTGCACCAGATGGCAGTGCGGCCCGGCCCACAGCACCGGCGCGTTAATCCGCAGGTCTTCCGGCATGTCAGCCGCTTCCACCACCGCCCGATATACTACGTGGCCGGTGACCCGCGGCGCATCGCCGAGCAGACTCTGACGCACCACTGACTTCACACCGTCGCAGCCCAGCAGAATATCAGCGGTCCAGCTGTTGCCCTGGTCATCAAAGACCGTCACATCATCGGCGGTCTGGCGAATATCCACCACCTGGGTTGAAGTTCGGTATTCCACGCCGGGATGGGTTAGCGCGGCTTCCCAGACAGTGGCGTGAATATCCACCCGATGGATCACCGCATACGGGCCGCCAAAGTGGTCGCGGAAGGCCTGGCCGGTCTCGATACGCACCACCTCTTCCCCATTCACCGCATCCATCATCGTGATGTGATCGGTAAACACCGCCCGCTGGCGCGCCACGTCGCCGACGCCCAGACTATCCAGTGCCGAAAAGGCATTCGGCCCCAGCTGGATACCAGCACCGATTTCGCCGATTTCATGCGCCTTTTCCAGCAGCATCACTTTGATCCCCTGGCGCGCCAGAGAGAGCGCCGTCGCCGCGCCGCCAATGCCGCCGCCGACGATAATTGCTCGCGTCACTTTCGCCATGTTCCCTCCTCCCTAGGCCGGAATTTTGTCTTGTTGATTTTCCGGCGCGGCGGCGATAAAAGCCGGTAGCCGGGTACAGGCGTCGTAAACCGCCTGGCAGCGCGGATAATGGCTCAGATCGCACCCCATTCGCTGCGCATTGGCCCACTGCGGCACCAGGCAGCAGTCGGCGAGCGTCGGCCTATCGCCGACGCAGTAATCACTGGATTTCGCCTGGCGCAGTAACTGCTCCAGCGCGCTCAACCCCTGCTGGATCCAGTGGGCGTACCAGCGCTGTTTCTCCTCTTCGCTGACCTTCAGCTCGTCACTCAGGTAGCGTAACACCCGCATGTTATTAATCGGATGAATATCGCAGGCGATGGCGTAGACCATCTCCAGCACCCGCATCCGCGCCGGATCCTGCAGGGGCAATAGCGGGTTGTGGGGATAATGACGGTCGAGCCAGTCGATTATCGCCAACGACTGGCCCAGCGATTCCCCGTCATCGGTAATGAGCGTTGGCACCAGTCCCACCGGATTCAACCGCCGGTACTCCAGCGCGTTCTGCGCCCCGATGCGGATATTCACCCCAACGCTCTGATAATCGATGCCCTTCAGCGCCAACGCGATGCGCACCCGGTACGAGGCCGAGCTGTTAAAAAAACTGTACAGCTTCATCGCTCACCTCACACTACGCGAACGGCAACAGGCGTCAGTCCGTCGACATTGCCGGTGATCACATCTCCCTTCACCACCGCGCCAACGCCTTCCGGGGTGCCGGTAAAAATCAGATCGCCCGGCTGCAGTTCGAAAAATCCCGAGAGGTAGCTGATGGTTTCATTCACCGACCAGATCAGATGGCGAATATCGCTGCGCTGATGATCCTCGCCATTGACCTGCAGCCAAATTCCGGCCTGATTGACATTCTCGACATCGGCGGCTTTATGCAGCGGCGCGATGGGGGCAGAAAGATCGAAGGCTTTGCCAATTTCCCACGGGCGCCCCATCTGGCGCATCTCCATCTGGCGATCGCGACGGGTCATGTCGAGACCCGTAGCATAGCCCCAGATATATTCCTGCGCCTGCTCCAGCGGGATATCGCGTCCCGCCTTGCCGATGGCGACCACCAGCTCAATCTCGTAGTGATAGTTGTCGGTCTGCGCCGGATACGGTAGATCCAGCGTTTCACCCGCCGCGATCGGGACCACCGCATCCGCCGGTTTGCAGAAGAAGAACGGCGGCTCGCGATCGGGATCGAAGCCCATTTCCCGGGCGTGAGCGGCATAATTACGGCCCACGCAATACACGCGGCGTACCGGGAACTGCGCATCGCTGCCAACGACGGGGATGCTAACGGGAGCCTGGGGAGCAAAAACGTATTGAGTCATGGTGGTTTTCCTTATTATTAATAACGTGCTTCGCGGAACAGGCCTAAGGCCTCCTGTACCGGACGGTCCGAGAAGCTGAATAACACGCACTCTTCGCTGGCGTTAAACGACACACCGTGCCAGGTCGGCACCACGAAGATATCTTTCGCCTGGAAAACATAAGTCTGTTCGCCGATTGTCACCTGGCCGCTGCCTTCCACCACGTGGTAGATGGTGCTGTCGGTGGTTTTCGCCACTCGCGAGCGGAACCCTTTCGGCAATAGCTGCAGGAAAGCGCCCATCGAGGGCATCGGATAGCCGCCGGTGACCGGGTTGACGTAGCGCATCTTGTAGCCGTCCCACTCGTCGGCCTCGCCGAAGCGGGTCAGGTCGTGCAGCGCCTCGCGGCTGCGGTCGTAGCGGTAGTTAAAAATCGGTGAGGAATTTCCCACCTGATGGCGCAGCGGCAGCATGTTGGCCGCGTAGCGCGGCAGATAATCGCCCTCTTTACGCGTCACCGGCTGTTGCTCCTGCGGATAATCTTCAGCAAAACCGCAGCCAAGATAGTTGACCAGCGGCAGGTCGAGACCATCCAGCCAGATAACCGGTTCCTCCCCCGGATTGCCGTGGTCATGCCAGCGCCACTGCGGCGTGAGAATAAAATCGCCGGGGCTCATGGCCGTGCGCTCGCCATCGACGGCGGTAAACGCGCCATGGCCTTCCACAACAAAGCGCAGCGCCGACTGGTTATGACGGTGGCTCGGCGCCACCTCACCGGGCATGATCAGTTGCAGGCCGGCATACAGCGATGAGGTAATAGACGACTGGCCGCGCAGCTGCGGGTTCTCCAGCACCAGCACCCGGCGCACCGCCTCTTTGGCGCCGATGAGCTGTCCGCTCTCCAGCAGCAGCGGGCGAATTTCCTGGTAGTTCCAGTACGCCGGGGCGCAGTTGGCATTTGGCGTTTGCGGAACCAGATGGTGCAGCGATTCCCACAGCGGGGTCAGATTCTGCCCGGAAATCTGTTGGTAGAACCGCTGGCGGTCGCGGCTCGCCTCGGTGGTGAAAGATGTCATTATTCTTCTCCTTACTTATTCACGATGCCGGTAGAGGGCAGCGCGTCGGGTACCGATCCAGAGTGGCGGACCGCCAGCGTCAGCAGGATAAGCATCCCCGCGCTGACCGCAGCCGGAACCGCAATAACGTAAAACAACGTGCTGAAAGAGAGATTCATCGCCATCATCATGCCGCCGGAGAGCGAGCCAACGATGGCGCCGCAGCGGCCGACGGCATTCGACCAGCTGACCCCGGTGGCGCGGCTTTGGGTGGGATAGAGCGTGGCGGTCAACGCATTAAGTCCTACCTGCGAACCACTCACGCCAATCCCGGTGCCGAAAATCGCCAGCGCCATCAGCCACAAGCCGTTTTCGCTTAAGCCAATCATCACGATGCACAGCGCGCCCAGACAGTAGCTCAGCGCCAGCACGCGGAAGGGATTGAAGCGATCCATCAGGACGCCGAGCAGTAAAGCACCCAGCGTGCCGCCCACCTGAAATGCGGCGGTGACCCACGAGGCATGCTGTAGATCGATCCCGCGATGGTTAAGCAGCGTCGGCATCCAGCTGGAAAGCAGGTAGATAATCAGCAGGCTCATAAAGAACACCACCCAGAGCATCAGAGTGATTGCCAGCTGGCGGCCGACAAACAGCTGGCCAATGCTGCCCTTCGGCCCAGCCGCCGGTTCATCCAGCCAGAATTGGGTGTCGGGATAGCGCTCGCCGGTGATGGCACTGACCGTTCTGGCGATGGTGGTCTGCGGCAGCCCACGGCGAACCTGCCAGCGAGGAGATTCCGGTAGCACCCACAGCAGCGCGAGGGCCAGCAGCAGCGGCAGGATCCCGCCCAGAGCCAGAATGCCGTGCCAGCCAATGTGCGCCACCAGCTGCGCGCTCACCACGCCCCCCAGCGCCGAACCCAGCGTGAAGCCGCAGAACATCAGGGTCACTAACGCCCCGCGACGGCGGGCCGGCAGATATTCCGAGGTCATGGTAATGGTATTGGGCATCGCCCCGCCCAGCCCCAGGCCGGTGAGGAAACGCAGGATCACCAGCATTTCAAGATTCGTAGAAAATGCGGAGAGCAGGCTGAACAAGCCAAACAGCGCAACGCAGAATTCGATAACCCGTTTGCGACCAAACCGGTCGGAAAGCGGGCCGCAGAGCAGCGCCCCGGCGGTCAGCCCCAGCAGTCCGGCGCCAAAAAGCGGCGCCAGTTCGCCGGCGCTTAACTGCCAGTGAAGACGAATATCGGGGGCAATAAAACCAATCGCAGCGGTATCGAAACCATCGAGCATCACCACCAGGAAACAGCAGATAATCACACGCCACTGCAGGGCGCCAACCGGCGCGGCGTTAAGTAAGGTCTGTAGTTCACGTCGTTGAGCCATAATGATGCCTCAGTGTAGGTCAGGGTAGATGTTGTATTTATTTCTTTTATGTTGCGATTTTGTAACCATGGCAATGAAATGTACAATGGCTTTTCGGGCATAGACATAACCTGGAGGTTATTGGCTGATGGCGAACTGGACGCAAAAGTTGAAGCTGCAGCATTTGAAAATGCTGGTGGCGCTGGGTGAGCAAGGCAATCTCACTCAGGTAGCCAAAATGATGAATATTACCCAGCCCGCACTCTCTAAGTGGCTGACGCAATTTGAAGAAGAAGTCGGCATGCCGCTCTTTGAGCGCCACAGTAAGGGGCTCCGCCCTTCGGAAGGCGGCAAATTGCTGCTTCAGCACGCCCAGCGGCTAATCAACGACATGTCGCGCTCGCAATACGAGATCGAGCGTTTTAAACAAGGCGGACTGGTGGGCAGCCTGATGATCGGCTGTTCGCCGGTGGCGACAGACTGCGTGGCGCAGGCGATTCTCGCCCTGCTCAATGAGATGCCGACCCTGCATCTGAATATCGAAGAGAAAGTGATGACCCCACTGCTGCATGACCTGCTCTCCGGGGTGGTGGATGTGGTCGTGGGCCGGGTCGGCGGACGCGCCCTCGAACTGCCCCTTAACTATCGGGTGCTGTATACCGAACCGGTCTGTTTTGTCGCCCGTCCCGACCATCCGCTGGCCAGCCGGGCGCACCTGAGCTGGGCGGATCTCGCCGCCTGGCGCTGGATTGTCTGGCCTACCGGCACCCCTATTCGCCAGAGTATTGATAATGCGCTGGTGGATAATGGCGTGATGCTGCCGGAGAACACCATCGAGTCGGCCTCGATGAACGTCACCAGCAATTTGCTGCAAAGTAGCGATATGATCTCTATTCTTTCCTTGCGGCTGGCACAGCATTACGCCGAACATCATCAGCTGGCGATTCTTAATTTGCCGCGTATAGAACAAAAAGGTAGCGTTGGGGTGTTCTGGCGCAAAAGCGAAGTGCCTTCCCAGGCTCTCGCCCGCTTTCTGTATCATCTCGCCGCATAGCGTGCTCGCCGAATGAGCTGCCGGTTCCCGTTGTCTATGCCCGGGATGCGCAGAATTCATGATGTGATCGGTAGCACATTTTAGGGATTAATTGTATGATGAATGCAGTTCATCAAGGGTTAATACCATGAGTAAATCGCTGACTATTATCTGGCAGTACCTGCGGGCCTTCGTCCTGATTTACGCCTGCTTATACGCCGGAATTTTTATCGCCGGGCTGCTGCCCATTACTATCCCCGGCAGCATCATCGGCATGCTGATCCTGTTCGTGCTACTGGCGCTGCAAATTATGCCGCCGCAGTGGGTCAATCCAGGCTGCAATATCCTGATCCGCTATATGGCGCTGCTGTTCGTGCCGATCGGCGTCGGCGTGATGCAGTACTGGGATCTGCTGCGCGCCCAGCTGGGGCCTGTCGTTATCTCCTGCGCCATCAGCACCCTGGTGGTGTTTGTGGTGGTGAGCTGGAGCTCTCACCTGGTGCATGGCGAACGTAAAGTGATTGGGCAAAAGGAAAAGAAAAATGATGCATGAAATCTGGTGGTCGCTGCCGCTAACCCTGATCGTCTTTTTTCTCGCCCGCAAACTGGCGGCCCGCTTTAAGTTCCCGCTGCTCAATCCGCTGCTGGTGGCGATGATAGTGATAATTCCGTTTCTGCTGCTGACCGGGATCTCCTATGAGCGTTATTTTGCCGGCAGCAAAGTTCTCAACGATCTGCTCCAGCCGGCAGTGGTCGCCCTCGCGTTTCCGCTGTATGAGCAACTGCACCAGATCCGCGCGCGCTGGAAATCGATCATCACCATCTGCTTTATCGGCAGCTGTGTGGCGATGATCACCGGTACTACAGTCGCCCTGCTGATGGGCGCCACACCGCAAATCGCCGCCTCTATTCTGCCTAAGTCAGTCACGACGCCAATTGCCATGGCGGTCAGCGGCAGTATCGGCGGCATTCCGGCCATCAGCGCCGTGTGCGTAATTTTTGTCGGTATCCTCGGGGCGGTATTCGGCCATACGCTGCTTAATCTGATGCGTATTCATACCAAAGCGTCGCGCGGCCTGTCGATGGGTACCGCCTCGCACGCCCTCGGCACCGCCCGCTGCGCCGAGCTGGACTACCAGGAAGGGGCGTTTAGCTCGCTGGCGCTGGTACTGTGCGGGATCATCACCTCGTTGATGGCGCCGTTCTTGTTTCCGCTGATCCTCGCGGTGGTGGGATAAATTGTGATTTAAATCACATTTTTTAATGCAACAAATCAAAGTTGCATAAACAATGAGATATCCATCACATATGAGACTGCTGGACGCCCGTACACTGGCTTCCCATTACATTGTTATGAGGCAACGCTATGCACTCACGTTTTCAAGCTGCTTTGACGACTCTGGCAGCAGACCTGCAGGCGGCCATCGCCCCGATGCTCACCGACCCGCACTTCCCGGCGCTGCTCGAAGCCGATCAGGTGGCGACGCTGCAGCAGGCGACAGGTCTGGACGAAGACGCGCTGGCCTTTGCGCTACTGCCGCTTGCTGCCGCCTGCGCGCGCGCCGACCTTTCTCATTTTAACGTCGGAGCGATCGCCCGCGGGGTCAGCGGCCGCTGGTACTTCGGCGGCAACATGGAGTTTCTCGGCGCGACCATGCAGCAGACCGTCCACGCCGAACAGAGCGCCATCAGCCACGCCTGGCTGCGCGGCGAGACCTCCCTGCGCGCTATTACGGTGAACTACACGCCATGCGGCCACTGCCGTCAGTTTATGAACGAACTGAACAGTGGACTGGCGCTGCGCATTCATCTGCCGGGTCGCGAAGCCCATGCCCTCCAGCACTATCTGCCGGACGCCTTTGGCCCGAAAGACCTGGAGATCAAAACCCTGCTGATGGATGAACAGGACCATGGCTTCCCGGTCAGCGGCGATGCCCTGACCCAGGCAGCCATTCAGGCAGCCAACCGCTGTCACGCACCTTACAGCCACTCGCCCTCCGGCGTGGCGCTGGAGCTGAAAATTGGCGCAATTTTCCGC
>ERZ506839.41-NODE-41-length-35106-cov-6.11615_pt1 | contig 35106 bp, 28 predicted proteins | sample MGYA00513180_ERZ506839 | MGnify/ENA metagenome assembly ERZ506839
TTGATAAGCTCAAGTTCCGCGATAAGAAAGAGGCGCAGGCCGAAAACTTTCGCAAAATGATCATGGCGATGGTGCAGGACATCCGCGTCATACTCATCAAGCTTGCCGACCGCACCCACAACATGCGTACTCTGGGCTCGCTGCGCCCGGATAAACGCCGCCGCATCGCCCGCGAAACGCTGGAAATTTACAGCCCGCTGGCGCACCGTTTAGGTATCCATCACATCAAAACCGAGCTCGAAGAGCTGGGCTTTGAAGCGCTGTACCCTAACCGCTACCGCGTCATTAAAGAGGTGGTCAAAGCGGCGCGCGGCAACCGCAAAGAGATGATCCAAAAGATCCTCTCTGAAATCGAAGGGCGTTTGCAGGAAGCGGGGATCCCCTGCCGCGTCAGCGGTCGCGAAAAGCATCTGTACTCCATCTACTGCAAAATGGTGCTCAAAGAGCAACGTTTTCACTCGATCATGGATATCTACGCCTTCCGCGTTATCGTTCATGATGCCGATGTCTGCTACCGCGTGCTTGGCCAGATGCACAGCCTCTATAAACCGCGTCCAGGTCGTTTCAAAGATTACATCGCCATTCCGAAAGCGAACGGCTATCAGTCTTTGCACACCTCGATGATCGGTCCCCACGGCGTCCCGGTCGAGGTACAAATTCGTACCGAAGACATGGACCAGATGGCGGAAATGGGGGTCGCGGCGCACTGGGCTTATAAAGAGCACGGCGGCGAAAGCAGCACCACTGCGCAGATCCGCGCTCAGCGCTGGATGCAAAGCCTGCTGGAGCTGCAGCAGAGCGCCGGTAGCTCGTTTGAATTTATCGAGAGCGTGAAATCCGATCTGTTCCCGGATGAGATTTACGTTTTCACCCCGGAAGGGCGCATTGTCGAGCTGCCCGCTGGCGCCACGCCGGTGGATTTCGCCTACGCGGTGCATACCGATATCGGCCATGCCTGCGTCGGTGCGCGCGTCGACCGTCAGCCCTATCCGCTGTCGCAGCCGCTCTCCAGCGGTCAGACTGTCGAAATCATTACCGCGCCGGGCGCACGCCCGAATGCCGCCTGGCTGAACTTTGTCGTCAGCTCGAAAGCGCGCGCCAAGATCCGTCAGCTGCTGAAAAACCTTAAGCGCGACGATTCGGTCAGCCTTGGCCGTCGTCTGCTCAATCACGCGCTGGGCGGTAGCCGCAAACTCGCCGAGATCCCGCCGGAGAATATCCAGCGCGAACTCGATCGCATGAAGCTGGCCTCCCTTGACGATCTGCTGGCAGAGATCGGTCTGGGCAACGCCATGAGCGTGGTGGTGGCGAAAAACCTGCAGCAGGGTGAAGCCGCTGCGGCACCAGTACCGGCTAACGCGTCGAACCACGGCCATCTGCCAATCAAAGGCGCCGATGGCGTGCTGATCACCTTCGCCAAATGCTGCCGCCCAATCCCAGGTGACCCGATTATCGCCCACGTCAGTCCGGGTAAAGGGCTGGTTATCCACCATGAATCCTGTCGTAACATTCGCGGCTACCAGAAAGAGCCGGAGAAGTTTATGGCGGTTGAGTGGGATAAAGAGACCGCTCAGGAGTTCATCACCGAAATCAAGGTGGACATGTTTAACCACCAGGGCGCGCTGGCGAACCTGACGGCGGCGATCAACACCGCGTCTTCCAATATCCAGAGCCTGAATACGGAAGAGAAAGATGGCCGCGTATACAGCGCCTTTATCCGCCTGACCGCCCGCGACCGCGTGCATCTGGCGAATATCATGCGCAAAATCCGCGTCATGCCGGACGTGATTAAAGTCACCCGTAACCGAAACTAGCTTTATGAACTCTAAGCGCTACGAGCGTATCTGCGAGATGCTCGCCAGGCGTCAGCCTGACCTGACGGTCTGCATGGAGCAGGTCCATAAGCCTCATAACGTCTCTGCGGTCATCCGGACCGCAGATGCCGTTGGCGTCCACGAGGTGCATGCCGTCTGGCCGAGCAGCCGGATGCGTACCATGGCCTCCGCTGCCGCGGGCAGCAACAGCTGGGTGCAGGTGAAAACCCACCGCACTATCGCCGATGCCGTCAGCCACCTGAAAGGCCAGGGCATGCAAATTCTTGCCACTCACCTTTCCGACAAAGCCATCGATTTTCGTGAAATCGACTATACGCGTCCAACCTGCATCCTGATGGGTCAGGAAAAAACCGGCATCACCCAGGAAGCGCTGGCGCTAGCCGATCAGGACATCATTATCCCGATGATCGGTATGGTGCAGTCGCTGAACGTCTCCGTCGCCTCGGCGCTGATCCTCTACGAGGCGCAGCGTCAGCGGCAGAACGCCGGGATGTACCAACGCGACAACAGCATGCTGCCGCCGCAAGAGCAGCAGCGACTGCTGTTCGAAGGCGGTTATCCGGTGCTGGCCCGCGTCGCCCGGCAAAAAGGTCTGCCGTACCCCCACGTTAACGAGCAGGGCGAAGTGGAAGCCGATGCCGCGTGGTGGGCCACCATGCAGGCTGCGAGGTAAACCCAATGTCAGGCCGCCTGTTAGATGCCGTTCCGCTCAGTTCACTCACCGGTGTGGGCGCTGCGCAGAGCAGCAAACTGGCGAAGATTGGCCTGCATACGGTCCAGGATCTGCTGCTGCACCTGCCTTTACGCTACGAAGATCGCACCCATCTTTACCCGATAGCCGAGCTGCTTCCCGGAGTTTATGCCACCGTGGAAGGCGAAGTGCTCAACAGCAATATCACTTTCGGCGGCCGGCGGATGATGACCTGCCAGATCAGCGACGGCACCGGCATCCTCACCATGCGCTTTTTCAACTTCAACGCGGCGATGAAAAATAGCCTCGCGACCGGTCGTCGGGTGCTGGCCTACGGTGAAGCCAAACGCGGGAAGTACGGCGCCGAGATGATCCATCCGGAATACCGCGTCCAGGGCGATATGAGTACTCCGGAGCTGCAGGAAACGTTAACCCCAGTCTATCCGACCACCGAAGGCATCAAGCAGGCGACGCTGCGCAAGCTCACCGATCAGGCGCTTGAGCTCCTGGAAACCTGCGCGATTAGCGAACTCCTGCCGCCGGAGCTGGCGCAGGGGATGATGAGCCTGCCGGAGGCGCTGCGTACGCTGCACCGTCCGCCGCCCTCCTTGCAACTTAGCGAGCTGGAGAGCGGCAAGCATCCGGCGCAGCAGCGTCTGATTCTGGAAGAGCTGCTGGCGCATAACCTCAGCATGCTGGCGCTGCGGGCAGGTGCCCAGCGCTATCACGCCCTGCCGCTCGGCGCCAACGATACCCTTAAAAACCAACTGCTGGCCTCCCTGCCCTTTAAGCCCACCGGCGCGCAGGCGCGGGTTACCGCCGAGATTGAACACGATATGGCGCTGGACGTGCCAATGATGCGCCTGGTGCAGGGCGACGTCGGCTCCGGTAAAACCCTGGTCGCTGCCCTGGCCGCCCTGCGCGCTATCGCCCACGGCAAACAGGTGGCGCTGATGGCGCCCACCGAACTGCTTGCCGAGCAGCATGCCAATAACTTCCGCAACTGGTTTGAACCGCTGGGTATTGAAGTCGGCTGGCTGGCGGGAAAACAGAAAGGCAAAGCCCGCCAGGCGCAGCAGGAGGCTATCGCCAGCGGCGAGGTGCAGATGATTGTCGGCACCCACGCCATCTTCCAGGAGCAAGTGCAGTTTAACGGTCTGGCGCTGGTGATTATCGACGAACAGCACCGCTTCGGCGTGCATCAGCGGCTGGCGCTGTGGGAGAAAGGTCAGCAGCAGGGATTCCACCCGCATCAGCTAATCATGACCGCCACGCCGATCCCCCGCACCCTGGCGATGACCGCCTACGCCGATCTGGACACCTCGATTATCGACGAGCTGCCGCCAGGCCGAACTCCGGTGACTACCGTCGCCATCCCGGACACCCGGCGCAGCGATATTATCGACCGCGTGCGCAACGCCTGTACCCATGAAGGTCGCCAGGCCTATTGGGTCTGTACGCTGATTGAAGAGTCCGATCTGCTGGAAGCCCAGGCGGCGGAAGCCACCTGGGAAGAGCTCAAACTGGCGCTGCCGGAGCTCAATATCGGCCTCGTCCACGGGCGGATGAAACCGGCGGAGAAGCAGGCGGTGATGCAGGCCTTCAAGCAGGGCGAAATGCACCTGCTGGTGGCCACCACGGTGATTGAAGTCGGCGTCGACGTGCCTAACTCAAGCCTGATGATTATTGAAAACCCGGAACGTCTGGGCCTGGCGCAGCTCCACCAGCTCAGAGGGCGCGTCGGACGCGGCGCGGTCGCTTCCCACTGCGTGCTACTCTATAAATCGCCGCTCTCTAAAACGGCACAGAAACGCCTGCAGGTGCTGCGCGACAGCAACGACGGTTTCGTCATCGCCCAGAAAGACCTCGAAATACGCGGCCCCGGCGAGCTGCTCGGTACCCGCCAGACCGGCAATGCCGAGTTTAAAGTAGCGGACTTGCTGCGCGATCAGGCGATGATCCCCGACGTTCAGCGCATTGCTCGCCACATTCATGAACGCTATCCGCTGCAGGCCCAGGCGCTTATCGAGCGCTGGATGCCAGAAACCGAACGCTATTCCAACGCGTAGCGCGCACTTTTGCCGCGCTGCGGGCAACTTTTCTACACAACGAGTGGATTATGAAACGAGAACTGGCCATCGAATTTTCGCGTGTCACCGAAGCCGCCGCGCTGGCGGGCTATAAATGGCTGGGCCGCGGCGATAAGAATACCGCCGACGGCGCAGCGGTTAACGCCATGCGCATTATGCTTAACCTCGTCAATATCGACGGCACCATCGTCATCGGCGAGGGCGAAATCGATGAAGCGCCAATGCTCTATATTGGCGAAAAAGTGGGTACCGGCAAGGGCGATGCGGTCGATATCGCCGTCGATCCCATCGAAGGCACCCGCATGACGGCGATGGGCCAGGCCAACGCCCTGGCAGTGATGGCGGTCGGCGATAAGGGCTGCTTCCTCAACGCGCCGGATATGTATATGGAAAAGCTGATCGTCGGTCCGGGCGCTAAAGGCGCTATCGATCTCAATCTGCCGCTGGAAGAGAACCTGCACAATATCGCCCGCGCCCTGAACAAGCCGCTGGGCGAGCTGACCGTCACCGTGCTGGCGAAACCGCGCCACGACGCGGTCATTGCCCAACTGCAGCAGCTGGGCGTGCGTGTATTTGCGATTCCCGATGGCGACGTCGCGGCCTCTATTCTCACCTGCATGCCGGATAGCGAAGTCGACGTGCTGTACGGCATCGGCGGCGCGCCGGAAGGGGTGGTTTCCGCCGCGGTGATCCGCGCCCTCGACGGTGATATGCAAGGGCGTCTGCTGGCTCGCCACCACGTGAAGGGCGATAACGAAGAGAACCGCCGCATCGGTGAAAACGAGCTGGCGCGCTGCAAAACCATGGGCATTGAAGCGGGCAAAGTGCTGCGTCTGGATGAAATGGCGCGCAGCGATAATGTCGTCTTCTCCGCCACCGGGATCACCAAAGGCGATCTGCTGGATGGCATCACCCGCAAGGGCAACATGGCCACTACCGAGACGCTGCTGATCCGCGGCAAGTCACGCACTATCCGTCGTATCCAGTCGATTCATTACCTCGACCGTAAAGATCCGGACATCCAGCAGCACATCCTGTAATACCGCTTTTTCTCTCTCAGGCAACCGTCCGCAGGCGGTTGCCCTGTTCTTCGTTTATATTTGATCAATAGAGCTTTCTTGCGCCTTCGGGGTGGAAATCTGGCTCGTCTGGACCGAAGATAAGGCATCGCTTGGCAACAGGAGAAGACGATGGCGGACTGGGTTAGCGGCAAAGTGACAAAAGTGGAGTACTGGACGGATGCTTTGTTCAGTTTGTACGTGCGGGCGCCTGTTCAGCCGTTTACCGCCGGGCAATTTACCAAGCTTGGGCTGGAAATCGACGGCGAGCGCGTGCAGCGCGCCTACTCCTACGTCAATGCTCCCGGCAATCCCGATCTCGAGTTCTATCTGGTGACCGTCCCGGAAGGCAAGCTGAGCCCGCGTCTGGCGGCGCTGAAGCCGGGCGATGAAGTCCTGGTGGTGAGTGAAGCGGCAGGCTTCTTCGTCCTCGAGGAGGTACCGGATTGCGATACCCTGTGGATGCTGGCGACCGGCACTGCGCTGGGGCCGTACCTGTCAATTTTGCAGGAAGGCAAGGACCTTGAGCGCTTTAATAACCTGGTGCTGGTCCACGCCGTCCGCTACGCCGCGGACCTGAGCTATCTGCCGCTAATGCGCGAACTGGAGCAGCGCTACGCCGGCAAACTCCGCATTCAGACGGTGGTCAGCCGCGAAACCGTGGCAGGCTCGCTGACCGGCCGGGTACCGTTTTTAATTGAAACCGGGGCGCTGGAAGAGGCCGTCGGTCTGCCAATGACCACAGACACCAGCCATGTGATGCTGTGCGGCAACCCACAAATGGTGCGCGATACCCAGCAGCTGTTAAAAGAGACCCGGCAGATGACCAAACATCTGCGTCGCCGGCCGGGCCACATGACGGCGGAGCACTACTGGTAATCAGGCGTCCGCTTTCCAGCGCACGTCCTGGGTCTCCTTGCCGAACTTATTCTCGCCCTGGGTGCCGACAAACGCCCCCAGGTCGATCAACATCATGACGATAATCAACGTCGGCACAAAGCGCCCGACGCCCCACTGCCAGACCTGCGGCAGCATCGCCCAGTTCCCCGCCAGCAGCATCCACGCCAGAATCATCAGCAGCGCCCACAGCCCGGATTTACCGCGATCGTGTAGCCGCTTGACCACCACCGCCGCCGTCGGCCACAGCAGGCAGACAATAATAAACGCTGCCGTCTGCAGATTGAGCAGATTACTACCTGCCAGGGTAAACAGGGCGCTCATGGTCACCAGCCAGATGGCAATCCAGATCCAGAAATCGCGGCGGCCAATACGCCCTTTAATTGAGAATAACCACTGCTGTAGGGTCATGAGTTTTTCCTTATCATCATCGTCTGCGTAGTTTACCCTGGCGTCGTGACTTTTTGACAAGCGCCGCGCTTCCCGATTTAATCGTCAGCAGGCAAAAAAAGGAACGACGGGCATGAAGAAGTGGACAATCTTGTGGTTAAGTGGGCTGATGGGCCTTGCCGTCGGCCCGCACGCGTTGTCCGCAGAGAGCGAATCGACGACCGCTGCAGCGCCCTACCTGCTCTCCGGCGCACCGAGCTTTGACCTGTCGATCAGCCAGTTCCGGGAAAAATTTAACGCTGATAACCCGAAGCTGCCCCTGAACGAATTCCGTTCGATATCAACCAGCCGGGATCGGGCTAACCTGACCCGCGCCGCCAGCAAAATAAACGAAAATCTTTATGCCTCTACCGCGCTCGAGCGCGGTACGCTGAAGATCAAATCCATGCAGATCACCTGGCTGCCGATCCAGGGGCCGGAACAAAAAGCGGCGAAGGCCAAAGCGCTGGAGTATATGAGCGCCATGATCCGCGCCTTCGTGCCTACCCTTAGCCCAGCGCAAAGCCAGCAAAAGCTGCAGAAACTGCTGGCCGTCGGCAAAGGCAAACGCTACTTAGCCGATACCGAAGGTGCCGTACGCTATGTGGTGGCAGATCATGGGGAAAAGGGCCTGACCTTCGCCATTGAACCGATTAAGCTGGCGTTATCTGAAACGCTGGAAGGCAACAATAAATGACAAAAAGCAAAGCCTTTCCAGTGACGAGTCTCTATACTGTTTCACAGACCATGCTGCCCTCTGGGGCGGCTATATTCCTTAATTCGCTTAAGTAGCGTGGAGAATTAAAATGCGACATCCTTTAGTGATGGGTAACTGGAAACTGAACGGCAGCCGCCACATGGTAAACGAACTGGTTGCGAACCTGCGTACCGAACTGGCTGGCGTAAGCGGCTGTGCAGTTGCCATCGCCCCGCCGGAAATGTATCTGGACCTGGCTAAGCGTGCGGCAGAAGGCAGCCACATTCACCTGGGCGCGCAGAACGTTGACGTGAATCTGTCCGGCGCTTTCACCGGCGAAACCTCCGCCGAAATGCTGAAAGATATCGGCGCGCAGTACATCATCATTGGCCACTCCGAGCGTCGTACCTACCACAAAGAATCTGACGAGCTGATCGCGAAGAAATTCGCCGTGCTGAAAGAGCAGGGTCTGACCCCGGTTCTCTGCATCGGTGAAACCGAAGCGGAAAACGAAGCGGGCAAAACCGAAGAAGTTTGCGCCCGTCAGATCGACGCCGTGCTGAAAACCCAGGGCGCTGCCGCTTTCGAAGGCGTGGTAATTGCTTACGAACCCGTATGGGCTATCGGTACCGGCAAATCCGCGACCCCGGCTCAGGCACAGGCGGTGCACAAATTCATCCGTGACCACATTGCTAAAGCTGACGCGAAAATCGCTGAGCAAGTGATCATCCAGTACGGCGGTTCCGTTAACGCTGGCAACGCCGCAGAGCTGTTCACCCAGCCGGACATCGACGGCGCGCTGGTTGGCGGCGCTTCCCTGAAAGCTGATGCTTTCGCGGTGATCGTTAAAGCAGCAGAAGCAGCGAAAAAAGCGTAATCCGCTTTTCCCGGTGGCGAAACGCGACCGGGATGACTGATAACACTCGGGAGCCCGGCTTAGCACAGCGCAAGCCGGGCTTTCTTTTGCCGTTACAGTTTCCCCAACAGCTGATACCACGCGTAGTCCAGCGGCAGCAAAATCAGATAACTCACCGCCGCCAGCGCCAGACACAGTTGCATCCCCGCCCTCGCCGGGACCTTGCCTAACCCCATCGCCACCACGATCGGCGACGCCTGATAGGGCAGCAGCGGCGTGGAATAGCCCAACACCTGGATCATGATCACGCTTAGCAGCGGAAAGCCGGTCGCGTCGGCAAAGCTTTGCGCAAAGGTGGTGTAGAGCGCCGGGACGCCGTTAGCGGTCATAATAAAGTTCAGCGCGCTGGTTATCCCGGTCAGCGCCAGGAAGCTGGTGAATGGATTGTCTTTATCCAGGGGCATCACTTGCAGCAGCGCATTACCCACCGCGCCGCCAATTCCGGTTTGGGTAACGGCGATCGCCAGCCCCAGAATCCCGGCGACGTAAATGCAGGTGCGCATATTCACCCCGCTGGCAAACTCCTCGCCGCTGATAAAGCCCACCCGCGGCAGCAGCGTCACCACAGCCGCTGCCAGGCCGGTCCACGCCGGGCCGACGCCGTGCCAGCTCTCAGTCACCCATAGCGTCAGCACCACCGCCAGCAGCCACGCCAGACGCTTCTCGTCGCGGCTCATCGGCGGCAGCGGCGCCAGGTCACGCGGTGGATGCGGCTTGCCGGGAAACAGCCAGCAAATCAGCGCCACCAGCACCGCCCCTTTCAGCCAGCCAAGCACCGGCGTATGCAGCAGTAAATAGGGAACATAATTCAGATGGATACCGTATGAGCCTTCCGCCGCGCCGCTCATCACCAGATTTGGCACGTTGGCGGGCAAAATCGTCGCCGAAAGCTGAAAGGTGCCGAACCCCACCGCCAGCGCCAGGCCGAACCAGCCGCGGCTGCCGTCGGCAATACCCGCGCGGCGGGCCATCGCCGCCACGATCGGCATCAGCAGCGCGATGCGTCCCATGTTGGAGGGCATCACGAACGCCAGGGCATAGCTCAGCAACACCACACTGCCGACCATCCTCGGCCAGGAGTCGGTGAGCCTGGCCGACAGCGCCTGCGCCGCCCGGTCCGCCAGCCCAGTTTTACGGATCGCGATGCCGAGCACAAAGCCGCTGAACACCAGCCAGAACGCCGAAGAGGCAAAGCTGCCGAAGATCACTTCCGGCGGAGCGATTTTCGTCATCATCGCCGCCGCGAAGAACAGCAGCGCGGTGATAAATTCCGGTAGCAGCGACGTCGCCCAGAGGAGAATGGTGACGCCGACAATCAGTGAAGGAAGGAACAGCGGGTGGGTAAGCCAGAGCGACATGCCTGTCTCCTGTCGTTTTTTTCAGCAAGAATACGACGACAGGTAAGACAGGTAAACGCCAGAACTAGTGGTTTGCGTTAAGGATGGCGCAGCGATGATCCTGAATTTCTTCCGCTGAGGCCCGGTTCAAGGTCAGCAGGTTACGCTCCGTCGCCAGCAGCACCAATGAGCCGTCGGTTTGCTGCGCCATCGCCAGCGCGAAGCGTCCCATATGTTCGCGCGCTTCCGGCACCTCTTCCGCCAGCATCAGGAACGGGCTGCGCTGGGCCAGTTCGGCCTCTGTCACCCGACGCGCCAGGTATTCATGGCCCTGGAGCCCACCCGGTAGCGGCAGCCAGCGACTGCTCACCGCCGCCGCCTCTTTATCTAACTGCGCACGCACATCGGGGCGCAGGCAGGAGATATGTATATGGAAATGGTTTTGCGTGCGTCCGCTGCGCGAGTTAATCGCCAGCGATATCGCGTTATCAGGAACCGGCGCGCCGTGGCGCTGGCTCATGATCTCACGCCCCTGCCAGGCCTGCCAGAAGAAGTTCGGCGTCAGCGGATCCAACAGCAGCGGGCTTTCGGTGCCGTTGATGCGGTAGGTCGGCATCAGCAAATACTGCAGCGGGCCGTTACGGTCTTTAAACAGCACATAGCCGCCCTTGAGGTTCACTTCCGCGCACGGCGACGGGTTTTGCTGTTGTTGCTGATGGGGAACGCACTGCTGCAGGACAATCTTGCGCAACGCGTCCGGGTTGCCAGAGTGCAGCCAGTAGTAGCCGCCCGCCAGCGCCGCGAGGATCGCCACCAGCAGCGCCAGCAAAAAGTATCTTACTCTTCTCATTTTCATTCCCTGTTAAGCCTGAAGCGGAAGAGTAACGTAATTTGATGACTAAATGAAAACAGATGACGGGTGAGGCGTTTTCCCGGGCAGCGGCTGACGCCTTACCCGGGCTACCGCTCGGTGCAGAACTGTAGCCCTGCTAAGCGTAGCGCAAGCAGGGATCCCCGGGTAGCGGCTGACGCCTTACCCGAGCTACCGCTCGGTGCAGAACTGTAGCCCTGCTAAGCGTAGTGCAAGCAGGGCCAAAAGAATTAACGCTGGCTAATCTGGTCGAAGGTGCCGCCGTTGGAGAAGTGCTCTTTCTGCGCTTTCGTCCAGCCGCCGAACTCCTGATCGATGGTAAACAGCTTCAGTTTCGGGAACTCGTTAGCATATTTCTTCGCCACATTCGGATCGCGCGGGCGGTAGAAGTTCTTCGCCGCAATCTCCTGGCCTTCCGGCGAGTAGAGATACTTCAGGTACGCTTCCGCCACCTGGCGCGTGCCTTTCTTATCCACCACTTTATCAACCACCGAGACGGTCGGCTCAGCCAGAATCGACTCACTCGGGGTGACGATTTCAAACTTGTCTTTGCCCAGTTCGTTGGTCGCCAGCAGCGCTTCGTTTTCCCAGGCGATCAGCACATCGCCGATGCCGCGTTCTACGAAGGTATTGGTCGAACCACGCGCACCGGAGTCCAGCACTTCCACGTTTTTATACAGCGCCTTGACGAACTCCTGGGCTTTCGCCTGGTCGCCGTGATTCTGATGCAGGGCATAGCCCCAGGCCGCCAGGTAGTTCCAGCGCGCACCGCCAGAGCTTTTCGGGTTCGGGGTAATGACCGACACGCCCGGTTTGATCAGGTCGTTCCAGTCATGGATCTGTTTCGGGTTGCCCTTGCGGACGAGGAACACGATGGTGGAGGTATACGGCGCGGAGTTATCCGGCAGGCGTTTCAGCCAGTTTTTATCGATGCGGCCGCGTTCAGCAATGGCGTCGACATCGTAGGCGAGTGCCAGTGTGACCACATCAGCTTCAATACCGTTAATTACCGAAGTCGCCTGTTTGCCAGAACCACCGTGCGACTGGCGGATCACCACGTTGTCGCCGGTCTCCTGCTTCCAGTGCGCGCTGAACGCTTTGTTGTACTGTTCGTACAGCTCGCGCGTTGGATCATAAGATACGTTTAATAACTGATAGTCTTTTGCCAGAACGCTGGCGGATGCCAGCAACAGAGTTAACCCTACGCCCCACTTATTCATCGCACCGCTCTCTTTATGTGTTGTGATGGGCTAAGCGTGCCAGAAAGCGAATCAATGATTAAAGAATAAAAAAAGATTGGCTATAACTTGTGGATATAAAGCGGTGAGGGAGGATTGCCCCCTCCCGGACGGGAGAGGGCGCGAAGCGATTAGACTTCTTCCATACGGCCCAGGAGCGCCTGCAGACGCTCCTGCCAGCCCTGCTGCTGCTCTTTCAACTGGCTGTTTTCGCGCTCCAGCTCTTCGCGACCATGCTGCGCGCTCTGAACTTCCTGCACCAGGGTGTTGTTTTTCTCTTTCAGCTCTTCGATTTCCATCTGCAACAGAGTGATGGTATCAATCGCCTGCTGAACCTTAGATTCTAATTTCTCAAACACTTCTAATGACATCGTCATACCTCTCCTGAACTTGCAAGGCGTTGATAGAAACTCGTGTTTCGTATACGCGGTCCCGCCTTAACGAAAATTAGCGCACATAGCGGTGTTATCGTCGATTGTATGAATCCCCGCCGCCCCTGTCCAGCGGCAAGCCGCGCAGATTGCGGTTTGCAACACTTTTCAGTCTTTACCTGGTGCTTTCTGCGCAGTTCGCTCGTACTTCATGAGTCATTGTTAATTTTATGGTTAACAAAATGCGAGGTGAAACGCTACGGCAGAGGTCTGAATGCGCGCGAATGGCGCGAAAACGCTCATTTTCTTGACGAGGTACACACATTTGAAGTTCGATATTTCTCGTTTTTGCTCGTTAACGATAAATTAACACTATGCCTACATGGCAATATGGTCGTCCGTGACCACCCTACATACAATAATCATCACCACGCTTCAGGATTCGATTATGAGCCAAACATCAACCTTAAAAGGCCAGTGCATCGCAGAGTTCCTCGGTACCGGGTTGTTGATCTTCTTCGGCGTTGGGTGCGTGGCTGCGCTCAAGGTCGCGGGAGCCAGCTTCGGGCAATGGGAAATCAGCATCATCTGGGGTCTGGGCGTCGCCATGGCGATCTACCTGACCGCCGGGGTTTCCGGTGCGCACCTTAACCCTGCGGTGACTATCGCACTGTGGCTGTTCGCCTGCTTCGATGGCCGCAAAGTGGTCCCTTTTATTATTTCGCAATTCGCTGGCGCCTTTTGCGCTGCGGCATTAGTTTACGGGCTTTATTACAATCTTTTCCTCGATTATGAAACCACCCACCATATGGTCCGCGGCAGCGTGGAAAGCCTTGATCTGGCTGGCATCTTCTCCACTTACCCGAACCCACATATCAATTTTGTGCAGGCCTTCGCGGTAGAGATGGTGATTACCGCTATCCTGATGGGCGTCATCCTGGCGCTGACCGACGATGGCAACGGCATACCGCGCGGCCCGCTGGCCCCGCTGCTGATTGGCCTGCTGATCGCGGTGATTGGCGCCTCCATGGGACCGCTGACCGGCTTCGCCATGAACCCGGCGCGTGACATCGGCCCGAAAGCCTTCGCCTGGCTGGCGGGGTGGGGTGACGTCGCCTTCACCGGCGGCAAAGATATTCCTTATTTCCTGGTGCCGCTGTGCGCACCGGTGGTCGGCGCGGCGCTGGGCGCATTCAGCTATCGTAAGCTGATTGGCCGTCACCTGCCTTGCGACACCTGCGTGGAGGAAGAGCAACAGAGCCCCTCCTCTTCCACCACTCAACATAAAGCTTCGCTGTAATCTGACTACGGGACACCGACTATGACCGACAAAAAATATATCGTTGCGCTTGACCAGGGCACTACCAGCTCCCGAGCCGTTGTGATGGATCATGATGCCAATATCGTCAGCGTCTCCCAGCGAGAATTTGAACAAATTTATCCTAAGCCAGGCTGGGTCGAACACGACCCAATGGAAATCTGGGCGTCCCAAAGCTCGACGCTGGTCGAAGCGCTGGCCAAAGCGGATATCAGCTCCGATCAGATCGCGGCCATCGGCATCACCAACCAGCGTGAGACCGTGGTGGTATGGGAGCGCGAGACCGGCAAACCGATCTACAACGCTATCGTCTGGCAGTGCCGCCGCACCGCAGAGATCTGCGAGCAGCTCAAACGTGACGGAATGGAAGAGTATATCCGCAAGGCCACTGGCCTGGTGGTAGACCCCTACTTCTCCGGCACCAAAGTGAAATGGATCCTCGACCATGTCGAAGGTTCCCGTGAGCGTGCGAAGCGCGGCGAGCTGCTGTTCGGCACCGTGGACACCTGGCTTATCTGGAAGATGACCCAGGGCCGCGTGCACGTTACCGACTATACCAACGCCTCGCGTACCATGCTGTTCAACATCCACGACCTGGACTGGGACGACAAGATGCTCGACGCGCTGGATATTCCGCGCGCCATGCTGCCGGAAGTGCGCAAGTCGTCCGAAGTGTACGGTCAGACCAACATTGGTGGTAAAGGCGGGACTCGTATTCCTATCGCCGGGATCGCCGGTGATCAGCAGGCGGCCCTGTTCGGCCAGCTGTGCGTCAAAGAAGGGATGGCGAAAAACACCTACGGCACCGGCTGCTTTATGCTGATGAATACCGGAGAAAAAGCGGTCACTTCCACCCACGGTCTGCTGACCACCATCGCCTGTGGCCCGCGCGGCGAGGTGAACTACGCGCTGGAAGGGGCGGTGTTTATGGCCGGCGCGTCTATTCAGTGGCTGCGCGACGAGATGAAGCTCATCAGCGATGCCTTCGACTCCGAGTACTTCGCCACCAAAGTGAAGGATACCAACGGTGTGTACGTGGTACCTGCGTTCACCGGTCTTGGCGCGCCGTACTGGGACCCGTATGCCCGCGGCGCGATCTTCGGCCTGACCCGTGGCGTGAACTCGAACCACATTATTCGTGCCACCCTGGAGTCTATCGCCTATCAGACCCGCGATGTGCTGGAGGCGATGCAGGCAGACTCCGGTATTCGTCTGCACGCCCTGCGCGTGGACGGCGGCGCGGTGGCCAACAACTTCCTGATGCAGTTCCAGTCCGATATCCTCGGCACCCGCGTCGAGCGGCCGGAAGTGCGCGAAGTGACAGCGCTGGGCGCGGCCTACCTGGCCGGTCTGGCGGTCGGTTTCTGGCAGAATCTGGACGAGCTGCAGGAAAAAGCGGTAATTGAGCGCGAATTCCGCCCGGGGATTGAAACCACCGAGCGCAACTATCGTTACAGCGGCTGGAAGAAAGCGGTAAAACGCGCGTTAGCGTGGGAAGAGCACGACGAAGCGTAAGATTATGGAGGTATTCCCGGCTTGCGGCGTAAACGCCTTAGCCGGGCTACAAAACCCCAAACAGCACGATCTTGTAGCCCGGACAGGTGCGCAGCACCGCCTCCGGGTTTTTTATCAGCCAAACATCGGCAGCAGCAGGTACAGCTTAATCACCAGCGCGTTGACGATATCAATAAAGAACGCCCCCACCATCGGCACCACCAGGAAAGCCATATGCGATGGGCCAAAGCGGTCAGTAATCGCCTGCATATTGGCAATCGCCGTTGGTGTTGCCCCCAGACCAAAGCCGCAATGGCCTGCTGCCAGCACCGCGGCATCGTAGTTTTTGCCCATCATCCGGTAGGTGACGAACACCGCATACAGCGCCATCGCCAGCGCCTGCACCGCCAGGATAATAATCATCGGCAGCGCCAGAGAGGCTAGCTCCCACAGCTTGAGGCTCATCAGCGCCATGGCGAGGAACAGCGACAGGCTGACGTTACCCAACACCGATACTGCGCGATCGAACACCCGATACAGCCCCGCCAGCGCCAGGCTATTGCTGAGGATCACACCGATAAACAGCACGCAGACGAAGGTCGGCAGCTCGAAGACGCTCCCCGCCAGCAATTGCGCAACGACCTTACCCACCGTCAGACAGATAGCAATCAGGGCAATACTTTCAATCAGCACCAGCGAGGTGATCACCCGCCCTACGTCCGGCTTTTCAAAGGCGGTCGGCGCCATTTGATCGTCCGGTGTGCCGTCCGGTGAGGAAGAGTGTTTCACCAGGTAACGCGCCACCGGGCCGCCGATCAGACCACCCAACACCAGGCCAAAGGTCGCGCAGGCCATCGCCACTTCGGTGGCGTTGGCAAAACCGTAGCGCTCGACGAACAGCTTGCTCCATGCCGCTCCGGTACCGTGGCCGCCGGAAAGGGTGATAGATCCGGCCAGTAGCCCCATCAGCGGATCCAGCCCCAGCAGCTTCGCCATGCCGATACCGAGGGCATTCTGCAACAGCAGCAGGCCGACCACCACGATCAGAAACGTGCCCAGCACTTTGCCACCCGCCCGCAGGCTGGCGAGGTTAGCGTTAAGGCCGATAGTGGCGAAGAACGCCAGCATCAGCGGGTCTTTCAGGCTCATATCGAAATCAATTTCGATATCCATGCTTTTTTTCAGTACCAGCAGCGCCAGCGCCACCAGCAGACCGCCGGCAACGGGTTCAGGAATGGTGTATTTCTTGAGGAAGGGAACGGTTTGTACGAGTTTTCTGCCAAGTAGCAACACAAGCGTTGCGGCAACAAGCGTCGATAAGGTATCGAGGTGAAACATAAAAAGCTCCTTATGGGCGCATGATCCATTCACACGCGACGATATTCCTGGTGTCTTTAGCTTCTCATCATGAGGAGTCAGAGGGGGATTTTACGCAGAACGGCGGAAAAAATGACAGAAAAAGATATTTTGTATCCTTAATGATGCGATTTAGCATACAAAATGTTAATAACCCCGTTGCACATATTCACGGCATAAATTTTTATGGCTAAACGCTGGCAAACGTTTGCTTTTGGTCTACAGTCCGATAAAATTCCCGCTTTGCCACCTTGGGAATGCTTGTGATGTCCGTTAACACCGCAGAGTCAGAAAATGCGCAACCGGTTGCGCATAAACCAGCCAGCGAATTAATCTACCGCCTCGAAGATCGCCCGCCGCTTCCGCAAACCCTGTTCGCCGCCTTCCAGCACCTGCTGGCGATGTTTGTCGCGGTGATCACCCCGGCGTTGTTAATCTGTCAGGCTCTCGGTCTCCCGGCGCAAGATACCCAACACATCATCAGCATGTCGCTGTTCGCCTCCGGCGTCGCCTCCATTATCCAGATCAAAGCCTGGGGCCCGGTCGGCTCCGGATTGCTCTCCATCCAGGGCACCAGCTTCAACTTTGTCGCCCCGCTGATCATGGGCGGCACCGCGCTGAAAACCGGCGGCGCCGACGTCCCCACCATGATGGCCGCCCTGTTCGGCACCCTGATGCTGGCCAGCTGCACGGAAATGGTCCTCTCCCGGGTTCTGCATCTGGCGCGCCGCATCATTACCCCGCTGGTCTCCGGCGTCGTGGTGATGATTATCGGCCTGTCGCTAATTCAGGTCGGTCTGACTTCCATCGGCGGCGGCTACGCGGCGATGGCCGACCATACCTTTGGCGCGCCGAAGAACCTGCTGCTGGCGGGCATCGTGCTGGCGCTGATTATTATCCTCAACCGCCAGCGCAACCCGTACCTGCGCATCGCTTCGCTAGTGATCGCCATGGCGGCGGGCTATCTGGCAGCATGGTTCCTCGATATGCTGCCGGCCAACACCGACTCAACCAACAGCAGCCTCATCACCGTTCCGACGCCGCTCTACTATGGCCTCGGCATCGACTGGAGCCTGCTGCTGCCCCTGATGCTGGTATTTATGATCACCTCCCTGGAAACCATCGGCGATATCACCGCCACCTCCGACGTCTCCGAACAGCCTGTCTCCGGTCCGCTGTATATGAAGCGCCTGAAAGGCGGCGTGCTGGCTAACGGCCTGAACTCCTTTGTTTCCGCGGTTTTCAACACCTTCCCGAACTCCTGCTTCGGCCAGAACAACGGTGTGATCCAGCTGACCGGCGTCGCCAGCCGCTACGTCGGCTTCGTGGTCGCCCTGATGCTGATCGTCCTCGGTCTGTTCCCGGCGGTGAGCGGCTTCGTCCAGCATATCCCTGAGCCAGTGCTCGGCGGCGCCACGCTGGTGATGTTCGGCACCATTGCCGCGTCCGGCGTACGCATCGTCTCCCGCGAGCCGCTGAACCGTCGCGCGATCCTGATTATCGCCCTGTCGCTGGCGGTGGGTCTCGGCGTGTCACAGCAGCCGTTGATCCTGCAGTTCGCGCCGGACTGGCTGAAAAACCTGCTCTCCTCCGGGATTGCCGCCGGCGGCATCACGGCGATTGTTCTGAATTTAATTTTCCCGCCAGAAAAAGCCTGATTAGACGCGCTCCCGGTCGTACCATCGGCCGGGACGCGCCAGCGTTGCCCTCCGCCACCGGCCCCATCACCGAAATAAACCACGCCCGCCTTGAGAAGTGCGCCTAAATCGGGCATAACACGGTGATGTGCATCTCACAGAATGGAAGACCATGAAATTTCTTGGAAAGCTGATTCTCTGGCTGCTAGTCGCTCTACTACTCGTCATTGTTGGCGCGTGGTTCCTGCTGCAAACCCACTGGGGCGCCCGCCAGGCCAGCGCCTGGCTCAGCAATGGCACCGGCTGGCAGGTCTCCTTCGATGCGATGGAACACGATTTCTCCTCTCCTCTTCATGTGCAGCTGCAAAACGTCACCTTTGGTCGGGAAGGCAAGCCAGCCACCCTGGTGGCAAAAACGGTCGATATTGGCTTCAGTACCCGCCAGTTTAGCGATCCGCTGCATGCGGATGAGATTGTGCTGAACGACGGCACCCTGAATCTGTCACCCCACTCTGCCGACCTGCCGTTCGCTGCCGACCGGCTGATGTTGCGCAATATGGCTTTCAACAGCCCGGAAACCGGCTGGGCGCTCAGCGCGCAGCGCGTCACCGGTGGCGTCAGTCCATGGACGCCGGAGGCGGGCAATGTGCTGGGAAAAACGACGCAGGTCCAGATGAGCGCAGGCTCGATGACGCTCAATGGCGTCGAAGCCAGCAACGTTCTGATTCAGGGTAAGATTGATCATGGCGAGGTCACCCTCTCCACCCTCGGCGCGGATATCGCCCGTGGCACCTTAACCGGCAATGCGAAACGCAGCGCTGACGGCAGCTGGCTAGTGGATAACCTCCAGCTCAACGAGATTCGACTGCAAAGCGCCGCCTCGCTGGCCGACTTTTTCGCCCCGCTGGCCACCGTCCCTTCTCTGCAGATTGGCCGCCTGGATATCACTGATGCCCGCCTGCAGGGGCCGGACTGGGCGGTAACCGACCTCGACCTGAGCCTGCGCAACCTGACGCTTAGCCACGGCGGCTGGCAGAGCCAGGACGGCACGCTGTCGATGAACGCCAGCGAATTTATCTACGGTTCGCTGCACTTCTTCGACCCGATCCTCAATGCCGAATTCTCTCCCCAGGGCATTGCGCTGCGCCAGTTCACTTCGCGCTGGGAGGGCGGCATGGTGCGCACCTCCGGCAACTGGCTGCGCGCCGGGAACGCGCTGGTGCTCGACGATACCGCCTTCGCCGGGCTGGAGTACACGCTGCCGGCGAACTGGAAACAGCTGTGGATGGAGCCGATGCCAGCCTGGTTGCAAAGCCTGACGCTGAAAAAATTCAGCGCCAGCCGCAACCTGATCATCGATGTCGACCCTGCCTTCCCATGGCAAATTACCGCTCTCGACGGCTATGGCGGCGAGCTACAGCTGGTGAAAAACGGCAGTTGGGGGGTATGGAACGGTAGCGCGACGCTGAACGCCGCGGCGGCGACTTTTAACCGGATTGACGTGCGCCGCCCGTCACTCAAGCTGAGCGCCACCGCCTCGACGGTCAATATCACTGAGCTTAGCGCCTTCACCGAGCGCGGCATTCTGCAGGCCACCGCCGCGGTATCCCAGCTGCCGCAGCGCCTGGTCAATCTCAGCTTTACCGGCCGCGGCGTGCCGCTGAATATTCTGCAGGCCTGGGGCTGGCCTTCGCTTCCCATTAGCGGGGATGGCAATCTCCAGCTGACCGCCAGCGGCAGCATGCAGGCGGATGCCCCGCTCAAGCCGACGGTCAACGCACAGCTCAGCGCCGTAAATATGGAGAAACAGCAGGTGGCGCAAACGATGCGCAACGGTGAGGTCAATACCGCCCCCACCACACCAGCGCCCGCTCCCGTCACCCCATAGCGATGCCCCATCCCCCTCCCCTCCATGGGGAGAGGGAATACTTCTCTGCAAAAATTCCACTCTGATAACTCTCTCCCTTTCAGGGAGAGAGTTGGCGTGAGGGCCCTGAAACCTGTACGCAATACGCGGCTATCTGTACCTATTTAGCGCAACAGGTTCCTTTCAAATACCAGAATTGCTATAACCAAAATACTGGAAGTCGATAAAAACAAACCGCTCCCTGTACCTACAAAAATATAAAAGGATCAATCATGCCTGAAATACGTCAACGTATTCTGGAGAATATGCAAAAATTCTCCCGGGCCATGATCGGCGCCGTATTGTTCTTGCCGGTCATTGGTTTAATTCTGGCCCTCAGTTCAGTATTAACTAATCCGACATTAATTGCTGAAACCAGTTTCTTACACCAGCTTGGTCAAATGCTCGGCGACACCTTTTGGCCTTTATTTGGCAATCTCGGCTTATTATTTTGCGTCGGTATTAGCTATGGCCTGGCAAAAGATAAAAAAACCGAAGTCGCGCTGGTTGCAGTCATGTGCTTCATTATGTTCCTTGGCGCCAACCACTCCTGGCTGGAACATATCCACGGACTCGCCGAAAAAATTAACGGTGAATATTATGGCACCGGACAAACCCAGCTGCTGGGCTTTGTGGTGGTGGATATGGGTGTTTTCCTTGGCATTATTCTCGGCTGCACGATTGCGTGGGTGCACAATAAAGTCTCAGCCATTGAGCTGCCCGGCGCGCTGTCGATGTACGGTGGCGCCAAGCTAACGCTGGTGGCGATGACGCCGGTGGTTATCTTCTACGCCATCGCCTTTACCTGGATTTGGCCCTTTATGACCCACGGCATCTCTGCCCTCACCGGTTTTATGAAAAATGCTGGGGTTGCCGGGGTCTTCGTCTATGGTTTCTTTGAAAAATTTCTTATCCCAACCGGCCTGCACCATTTCGTCTGGTCCCCCTTCCAGCTCACCCAGATTGGCGGCACGCTGAACGTGGATGGTCAGGTGGTCTCCGGCACCCAGGCCATTTTCCTCGCCTATATGCGCCATCCCGACCTAACGCCGGTCATGAACGACGCATTACGTTTTTCGCAGCAAGGGATGACCACTATCTTTGGCCTGGCGGGCGCCTCGCTGGCGTTCTACCACACCGCGAAGCCGGAAAAAAAAGCGATGGCAAAGGCGATTCTACTGCCAGCGATCATCACCTCGATGCTGACCGGCATCACCGAACCGATTGAGTTTACTTTCTTGTTTGTCTCGCCGCTGCTGTGGGTGATCCACGCGACGTTAACCGCCACCTCGCAGGCCATTTGCGACATTTTCACCGTACGTCCCTGGGGAGCATCGGGCCTGATCGAGTTTCTGATCTATAACCTGCCGCTGCCGGTCTCGTTAACGCGCTGGCCGGGCTATGTCCTTATCGGTATCGGCCAGTTTGCCGTCTACTACGTAATTTTCCGTACCCTGGTGGTGAAACTGAACCTGAAAACGCCGGGCCGGGAAGATGACGAGAACGTGAAGCTCTACAGCAAAGCAGAGTACCGTCAGAAAGTTGCGCAGCCGCAATCGGTCACCGATGACATTATCCGCGGCCTCGGGGGCAAGGAGAATATTCTTTCCGTCGATAATTGTTTTACTCGCTTGCGCGTGACCGTGCGCGATATGGCGCGGGTTGATGACGCGCAATTAAAAAATACCGGCGCCAACGGCGTCGTACGAAATCGAAATGAAGTTCAGGTTATTTATGGCGTAAAAGTGGGACAGGTACGTTCCCGGGTTGATAACTGGTTAGCAGAAAATTAATGAGGAGTTTGTATGAAATTAACCGTATTAGGCGGGGGCGGCGTTCGCTCTGCATTTTTAGCGAAATCTCTGGCCTATAACGCTCACCGCATTGGTTTAACAGAAGTCATTTTTCTCGATAATTCCGCTGATAATCTGGCGATATTTGGCGAAATTGCCCGCTATGTATTTAATACTATTCGCCCGGATATTCAGTTTAGTACCACTACCGACCCGGTCGCGGCGCTGCAGGATGCCAACTATATCATTACCACCCTGCGGGTTGGCGGTGACGAAAGCCGCATTCGCGACGAACGCATTGCGCTGCAGCATAACACCCTCGGCCAGGAGACCACTGGCGCCGGCGGCTTCGCGATGGCCATGCGCTCGATCCCGGCGATCCTTCGCTATTGCCGGCTGATCGAAGAACATGCCGCCGACGACGCCATTCTGTTTAACTTTACCAACCCGTCAGGTCTGGTGACGGAAGCGATTATTAAGTCCGGCTTTAAGCGCCGGGTCTATGGGATCTGCGATGCTCCCTCCGAGCTGATTCGTGAATTGCCAGCGATCCTTGGCTGTGAGGAACGCGACCTCAGCGTGGAATGCTATGGGCTGAACCATTTCTCCTGGTTTACCCACTTCACCGTACGCGGGGAAGAGGTAACCGAACGGCTGATCGCCAGCCCGGAGCTGTACCAGAAGACGGCGATGCAGTACTTCTCACCCGAGCTGGTGCGGCTTTGCGATAATCAGCTACTCAATGAATATCTCTATTATTACTACTATCGCGAGGTGGCGCTGAAGGCGATTCAGGAGGCCGGCGAGACGCGCGGAGAGCAGATCGCCCGCATCAATCATGAAATGCGCGAAGCGCTGCGCACCGTGGATGCCAGAACGCAGCCAGAAGCCGCCTTTACCATCTGGATGCAGCATTACCTGCGCCGGGAAAACAGCTACATGCAGAACGAGTCGCAGCAGGAGAAATTCCACACCCGCGAACCGCTGACGCTGCGCCAGTTTATCGAAGAGCCGGATACCGGCGGCTACGCCGGGGTGGCGCTGGATATCCTGGAGGCGGTCAACAGCACCACCACCAAGCGGATCGTGGTGTCGATCCAGAATAATGGCACGCTCGATTTTTTACGCCCTGACGACGTGATCGAGATCAGCTGCGACCTGAGCCGGGATGGCCTCAAGCCGGTGACGCCGGTGAAGGTGCCGACGGCGCAGAAGAATATGATTTCCTGCGTGAAAGAGTATGAGCGGCTGGCGGTGGCGGCGATCCTGCAGCAGGATAAATCGCTGGCGGTGCGGGCGCTGATGGCGCACCCGCTGATCGGTTCCTATTCGCTGGCAAAAACCCTGGTCGAGGCCTACCTCGACGATGATCAGTTCGCCGCCTGGCGGTAATCCGCTGCCAATGGGATTCCCCCGCTCGCGCTGCGCTTAGCGGGGCTACGAGCGGAGCGGTGTGTGTTTTATGTAGGTCGGGTCAGGCGGAAGCCGCCATCCGACAAAATAGCCGCATCACCCGGTAGCCCGGATAAGGCGCCAGCCGCCATCCGGGAATGCTCCCCCGCTCGCGCTGCGCTTAGCGGGGCTACATCGTGCAAGGTGCGCTTGTAAACCACATTTTTAACAACCGCTCAAAGCCCAATATGCAGTAGCCGAAAAACGGGTTGCTCCAGTAAATATCATCATCGAACTTCTGCGGGTCGTGAATAATAAACGCCGTATCCGCAGCCTGCGCCAGCGGGCTTTGGTAGTCGCCGGTAAAGCAGACCAGATTAATCTTCTTCCCCTCCAGGGCCTTTACCCAGTTGAGCGCTGAGCTGCTGCGCCCGGATTTGGAAATGATCCAGATGGAGTCGAAGCAGGCAGCGTTTTTCTGTTCGAGGATTTCGTAATCCGGCCACAGCGCCAGGCTGGCATTCACGCCGGTGACGAGGAATTTGTTGTAAATATACTGGGCGATCAGTTGTGAAAAGCCGCTGCCGTGGATCAGGATGCGCTGCTGTTTAAGGCTTGCCAGCAGCGGCGACAGCGCTTCTTCCGGCTGAATGCTCATATAGTCGATATCGTTGGTGACATCGAGCTTCGGCATGGTGATATTGAACTTGATGAAATAGACCAGCTCCAGCCAGCCGCTGAACTTAAGCTTTTTCGCCAACCGTACCAGCGAAGAGGGGTTGCTGTAGCACTGCTCCGCCACGGCGCGGATCCCCTTGCGGATACACTGCTCCGGGTCGTTCTGGATAAAGCGCAGCACGGTCATTTCCGTTTTGCTTAGCTTCACGTCACGAAAGATATTTTCTAAGTCCATGGCGGGCTCCTCTCAGCGGCAGAATACGCTACCACCGTTCGGCGACAGCGTCTGCGGCCTGAGTCACCACTATGAAATGAACGTTACTTTTTGTACAAAAATGGAATAAAAAAACCCTCTCCGCCGGGCGAAGAGGGCTGCAGCCGTTAAGATGGTGTTTTACAGGGTAATCGTCAGCGCATTACCCTGGGCGCTCACTACCACACCCCATTCGCTGCCCGCCTGAGTTCCACCCTGCACGCCCGCTACCTGCGGGATATTGCGCAGGCACAGCGTCCAGCCGCGGGCCTCGCCTTCGCCGCTGACAGCGATGGTGTTGCCCTGGCGCCTGGCCTTCAGAGTGAAGATCGTCGAGCCGTCTGCCGCCGGAACGTCACAGCGTGTCTCGCGTCCATCCTCGAGGTGGAACAGCTGGAAGGCGGTGCCTTCATGCCAGGCGTAATCGGGTTTCTGGTCGTTGTTGCCCAGCGCCAGTAGAGTGTTGTCGCGAACGTAGACCGGCAGGCTCAGCGCATCGTGATGCTGCTTATGCCAGCGGTTGCCCGGCAATTCATCGTTATGCCACAGGTGCGTCCAGTGTCCTTCCGGCAGATAAAACTGCACCTCCCCGGCCTCGGAGAACACCGGCGCCACCAGGACCGAATCACCCAGCATATACTGGCGGTCGAGATAGTCGCAGGCCGGATCGTCCGGGAATTCGAGCATCATCGCGCGCAACATCGGCGTGCCGCACTCGTTGGCCAGTGCCGCCTGGCGATAGAGATACGGCATCATGCGGCATTTCAGCTGCGTGAAGTGGCGTACCACGTCGCAGGACTCTTCGTCGTAGGCCCATGGCACCCGATAGGATTTGCTGCCGTGCAGCCGGCTGTGGCTCGACAGCAGGCCAAAGGCACACCAGCGCTTATAAACGTGGGCCGGCGCGGTGTTTTCGAAACCGCCGATATCGTGACTCCAGAACCCGAAGCCGGACATGCCGATCGACAGCCCGCCGCGCAGGCTTTCCGCCATCGATTCGTAGTTGGCGTAGCAGTCGCCGCCCCAGTGCACCGGGAACTGCTGCGCGCCCACCGAGGCGGAGCGGGCGAACAGCACCGCCTCCTGCTCGCCGACGGTCTCTTTCAGCACCTTCCACACCAGCTCGTTATAGATGAATGCGTAGTGGTTGTGCATTTTCTGCGGGTCGGAACCGTCAAACCACTGGACGTCGGTCGGGATACGCTCGCCAAAGTCGGTCTTGAAGCAGTCGACCCCCATCGCCACCAGACCTTTTAGTTTGTCGGCGTACCACTGACAGGCTTCCGGATTGGTGAAGTCATAAATCGCCAGCCCCGGCTGCCACTTATCCCACTGCCACAGCGAACCGTCCGGGCGCTTCAGCAGATAGCCCTTCTCTTTGAGCTCCTTGAACACCGGCGAACGCTGGCCGATGTACGGGTTGATCCACACGCAGACCTTCAGGCCTTTCGCCTTCAGGCGCTTGATCATCCCTTCCGGGTCCGGGAAGGTCTGCGGATCCCATTCAAAATCGCACCACTGGAAGGCCTTCATCCAGAAGCAGTCGAAGTGGAAGACATGCAGCGGCAGATTACGCTCAGCCATGCCGTCGATAAAACTATTCACCGTCGCTTCGTCATAGTTGGTGGTAAACGAGGTCGTCAGCCACAGACCAAACGACCATGCCGGCGGCAGCGCCGGGCGGCCGGTGAACTGCGTATAGCGGTTAAGCACCGCTTTCGGCGTCGGGCCGTCGATGACGAAGTACTCAAGGTATTCGCCTTCAACACTGAACTGGACTTTAGAGACTTTCTCCGAGCCCACCTCGAAGGAGACGCGCTGCGGATGATTCACCAGCACGCCGTAGCCGCGGTTGGTCAGATAGAACGGGATATTTTTGTAGGATTGCTCGGTGCTGGTGCCGCCGTCTTCGTTCCAGGTTTCTACCGTCTGGCCGTTGCGCACCAGCGCGGTAAAGCGCTCGCCGAGGCCGTAGACGGTTTCGCCGACGCCGAGGTCGAGGCGCTCGAACATGTAGTTGCGCTCAGTCTTACTATCCTGCACATAGCCGTTGTTTTTCAGCTGGCTACCGGTGATACGCACGCCGTCGCGCAGAAAATCCAGCGCCCAGAATTCACCTTTGGTGACGCGCACGCTGAGGCTGCCGCTTTTCAGCTCAGCGAATTCGGCTGTATTTTCTATTTCGACATGGACGTCTTTCTGCACGTTCAGCGGATAGTGCGGGCCGTTATCCATCGCGCCCTGGAAGTGCTCCAGACGCACGCCGATTATTCCTTCCTGGGGGGAGAAAAAGCGCAGAGTGAACAATGGCGTATCCAGCTGCCAGGCGCGTTCGCGGACATCGCGCGGCGCGGCATAGACCACCATTTCATTTCCCTGCTGCTCCACCTCGTAAACCTGTACGGGTTGGATCAGGTTAAGCCCTGGTTGAATGAGCCAGTTTCCATCACTGATTTTCATTAAAACGTCCTCTTAGTTTTGCCATTCTTTGTCGATCGGGGCTGCCGTGAATTCTTGTTCGTTGCGACGCGCGCCCTCGGCCAGCTCGGCCATCATTTTTTTCAGGAACGGCGTTTTCAGCGTGTAGTAGCGTTTGGCGATCACCGCGCTCAACAGGTAGCACACCGCCGGAACGAGGGTGAACAAGGCGATAATAATGGTGAGGGTGGCGCTGTTCTGGGTTTTGGCGGCGGCGTCATAGCCGCCGCCGGCCAGCATCCAGCCGATCAGCGCGCCGCCCAGCGCCAGCCCCAGCTTGAGCACGAACAGGGTGCCGGCGAAGCTGATGCCGGTCAGGCGTTTGCCGTTGCACCATTCGCCGTAGTCGACGGTGTCGGACATCATCACCCACTGGATTGGCGTCACCAACTGGTGCAGTACGCCAATGACAAAGATAAAGACAAACATGGTGATTTCGGCGTCCATCGGTACGAAGAACATCGCCACGCTAAGCACCGCCAGGAGAGCGTTGGTCCACCAGAAGACGCTGACTTTGCATTTCCAGTCGGTCAGCGGTTTCGCCAGCGCCGAGCCAATCAGGTTGCCGACGCAGTAGGTAGTGAGGAAGGCGGTGAACAGCGCCGCCGAGCCCATGATCCAGGTGGTGTAGTACATCATCGCGCCGCCGCGAACGCAGACCGCGAGGATATTGAGGATGGTGAGCACGCCGACCACCCGCCACTGGTCATTGCGCCAGATATCGCGCAGGTCTTCACGCATCGAGGTACTGCTCGGCGGCGCTTCGACACGCTCTTTGGTGGTAAAGAAGCAGAAGGCCAGCATCAGGAAGGCAATCACCGACAGCACCGCAATGCCCCCCTGGAAGCCGAGCGCTTTGTCTTCGCCGCCGATAAAGTTGACCAGCGGCATCATCAGCACGGTGGAGAGCATGCCGCCCGCCGTCGCCAGCACGAAGCGCCAGGACTGCAGCGAGATGCGCTGCGTAGGGTTGTCGGTGATCACGCCGCCGAGCGCGCAGTAGGGGATATTCACCACGGTGTAGAGCAGGGTCAGCAGCGTGTAGGTCACGGCGGCGTAGATCAGCTTGCCGTTGTGGCTTAAATCCGGCGAGCTGTAGGCCAGCACGCAGACGAGGCCGAACGGGATAGCGCCGAAGAGGATCCATGGGCGGAACTTACCCCAGCGGCTGCGGGTACGGTCGGCAAGCAGACCCATGCACGGGTCGGAAATCGCGTCCAGCGCGCGCGCCAGCAGGAACATGGTGCCAACAAAGCCAGCAGGGATACCAAAAATATCGGTGTAAAAAAACATCATGTACAACATGACGTTATCAAAAATAATGTGGCTGGCAGCATCACCCATGCCATAACCAATTTTCTCTTTGACGGACAAAATGTGATCTTTCATATGCGCACTATTCCCTTAGCGGCACCGAGGGTTGGTACCGGTTACGATTTTTGTAAACCTTTGGCGCAATAAGATGAATTGCGATATCTCGTTATCAGATTACGTTTCTTGTTTTCTGTGATCGTGGTAGGGAATCAGGGAGTGAAAAAGTGTAACTCACGGATTTTGTGAGGATTTGTCCAGGACTGTTCTGTAAAGTCCAGTTTTCACAGTAAAAAAGTGCATTCAGGTATGTGGTAAACGGCTGAAAGTAGCTATAATGCGCCCCGCCTCCATGTAGCAATCGAGGCGCGGAAGATCGTCATCTCCGGTGAGGTGGCTGGACTTCAAATCCAGTTGGGGCCGCCAGCGGTCCCGGGCAGGTTCAACTCCTGTGATCTTCCGCCAGTTTGCCTCTGCTCCCCCACAGCCACGCCATACCAACCTGAACTCTCCCAAACTCATCATCCCAGCCAATCATTTTCATCCAAACCCTGCGTTATTTTGTCTCTCGCAAACCCGTTACACTGGCGCGGTGGCCGCGTGCCGTTACCAACCGAAACAGGAGAGCCATAATGACCCCCGAACTCAGACACTGTTTTTCCATTACCATCCAGGTTGATAAACCGGTAATCGTCTCCCGCAGTCCGCAGACCGGTAAGCGCCAGCTGATCCCGATTGTCGGCGGCAGCGTCTCGGGTCAACTTCGCGGCCACGTATTACCCGGCGGCGTCGACAGCCAGATAATCGAACCCGACGGCACCTGCAGGCTGTCCGCCCGCTATGCCCTGCAGGTGGCGGAAGGGACGGTCTATGTGGAAAACAATGGCATCCGCCGGGTGCCGGCCCAGTATCATGACCAGCTTTTCGCCGACGATATGCGATTTTTTAGCGATATTCCGCCAGAATCCATCTATTTTCGCACCGTGCCCACCTTTGAGGTGGATACTCCCGCGCTCAGCTGGCTAACCACCTCGCTGTTTATCTGCACCGGTGGCCGGACCCAGGATGGCGTGATGCTCGACTTCTATCAGGTGGGCTGATTTTCACTTTCTGCATATAACTGTTATTGCCGTTAGCCCGTTTTTCCCCTCCCGGCAGCGGTCTACGATGGCTCCATCTTTTCATTCACCCGAATCACAGACCGGAGCAGTTATGAAAGCTATCGCCATTACTCAAGCCGCCGCTGACGGCAACAACATCCCTTCTTTAACCGAGATCGACCTGCCGATCCCCACGGCCCGCGGGCGTGACCTGCTGGTCGCTGTGAAGGCTATCTCGGTCAATCCAGTAGACACCAAAGTGCGCGCGGGATTCCAGGGCGACACGCCGCGGGTGCTGGGCTGGGATGCCGTTGGCGTAGTGCAGTCCGTCGGTGAGGAGGTCACGCTGTTCGCGCCCGGGGACGAGGTCTGGTACGCCGGCGCGCTGGGCCGGGCCGGCAGCAACAGTGAATATCAGCTAGTGGATGAGCGCCTGGTAGCGCACAAACCGCGCACCCTCGATAATGCCGCCGCCGCCGCGCTGCCGCTGACGGCGATCACCGCCTGGGAGCTGCTGTTTCACCGTCTCGGCGTTGAGGAAGGCGGCAATGCGGGCGACACGCTGCTGATCGTCGGCGCGGCGGGGGGTGTGGGGTCGATCCTGACGCAACTGGCCAGTAAACTGACCGGCATGACGGTGATTGGCACCGCCTCGCGTCCGGAAAGCCAGCAATGGGTCCAGGAGGCGGGCGCGCACCATGTGATCGATCACAGCAAGCCGCTCGCCGACGAGCTGGCGCGCATTGGCATCACGTCGGTGACCCATGTCGCCAGCCTGACCAACACCGAGCAGCACTTCAAAGCGCTGATCGACGCCCTCGCCCCGCAGGGCAAACTGGCGCTGATTGACGATCCACAGACCCTGGACGTGGTGCCGCTGAAAGCGAAAAGCCTGTCCCTGCACTGGGAATTTATGTTCACCCGGTCTATGTTTGAGACCGATGACATGATCGCCCAGCATCAGTTGCTCACCCGCGTGGCGGCGCTGATCGACAACCACACGATCAAAACCACCCTTGGCGAACACTATGGCGCCATCACCGCCGCCAATCTGCAGAAAGCGCATCGCCAGCTGGAAACCGGACGCGCCGTCGGCAAGATCGTGCTGGAGGGGTTTTAAGATGATATCGCTTATCGCCGTGCTCAAGGCGAAACCGGGCCAAACGGATGCCCTGCGCCAGGCCCTGCAGGCGCTGCTCCTGCCGACGAGACAGGAGCCGGGCAACCTCGACTACGCCCTGTTTCAGCTGCGCGACACGCCAGACACATTCTATATGCGCGAGGCGTGGCAGGGACAGGACGCCCTCGATGCCCATGTCGCGATGCCCTATTTTCAGGCGTTTGTTTCGCAGATGGAGAGTTTACTGGCTGAACCGCTGCGGCTGGACTACCTGACGGCGATTGAACCTTAGCAGGCCGGTTCACGAGGGGTGGAAAATCACACCCCTCCGTCGCACAGGCTTAAAAGTGAGCGGGAAGCGGGTGGGCGATGGTCTTTAGCACTCCACGGTGGATAAGGATATAGTCGCCTTTGCGCAGCTCCGACAGAATCGACATAATGCGGCTGCGCGACAGGTTGGTACGGCGTTGTATAAAGCTTAACACGTTGATTTGTTGACGATATGCCTCCGGATAGTCCGCCAACTCCATTAACAGGGTTCGCACCATCAGGTAAGAATCCACCCCCACCATCTCCTGTGAACGCATGCTCAACACCATCAGCCGCTGCGCCAGAATATGGGCCATTTCCTGCCACAGGTTTTGCTTACTCAGGATCTCGGCCGCCGCCTGATGTGCTATCCAGCGCCCCTGCAAATTTGTCTCAGCAAACAGAGAACAGTGGTGTTTTTCCGGAATGCCGTCAAACACGCCATAGCCATCGATTAATCCGAATAGCGACGGGGAAAATATCGTCGATATAACCATATTGTTTTCCGCATGGCACAGCGAGGCAATTCCTTCTTCGAGCAGAATTAATCCGGCTTCGTCCGGCATCGGGGGAAAACGGTAGTAGGTCGAACGCGCCAGGGTAAAGGGAGAACTAGCGGGCAGGAACGCAGCGTATAAGGCTTCCACCGAGGTTAACGGTTTGGTCCGTCTACCGTAGAAAAAGGACGGTAAGGCCGAGTCGCCAGGACAATTGGCATCAGGTATCGACATGGTTTTTATGCCATCAGGTCAGGTTGAAAAAGTGATTCGTAGAGAATCATAGTATCAACAGGAGAAATAACGAATAAAAGACAAGACGTTACTGAGTTAAAAAGAGTGTAAGTATCATTATCTGCAATAACTATTTATCTCTATTTTACAGGAAGAAATAATACTATTTGCCGTAATTACCTATAAGGCTTAGCGGCGATAAAGATAAGGCCACCTTATTATTTACTGCGCTGGCTAACGCCGCGCCTGAGGGTTTCTCTACCGCTTTCCCCCTCGCATCTCGGCCAGTCCAGGCTACGCTTATCGATGCCACTGACCACCCGCATTCCCCTCCCGTTCTATTGAGTCCATTCATCAAGAAGAGGTTTCGCTATGCTGATCAACGCTATTGGTACCTACTCCGCCAGCCAGCCGCTGGAATCAATGGCCATCACCCGCCGCGACCCGGGGCCGCAGGATGTACAGATCGCCATCGCTTACTGCGGCGTCTGCCACTCCGATCTCCACCAGGCGCGATCGGAATGGGCCGGGACGCTGTATCCCTGTGTGCCGGGGCATGAAATTGTTGGCCGGGTGACCGCGGTCGGCGACGCCGTCTCGCGCTACGCGGTCGGCGATCTGGTGGGCGTCGGTTGCATGGTTGATAGCTGTCAACAGTGCGAAGAGTGCGCTGAAGGGCTGGAGAACTACTGCGACAACATGGTGCTGACCTATAACGGCCCAACCCAGGACGCGCCGGGCCACACTCTGGGCGGCTATTCCCAGCAGATCGTGGTCAATGAACGCTACGTGCTGCGGATAACTCATCCCGAAGCGCAGCTGGCCGCCGTCGCCCCGTTGCTGTGCGCCGGGATCACCACCTACTCGCCGCTGCGCCACTGGCACGCCGGGCCGGGTAAAAAAGTCGGCGTGGTCGGCATCGGCGGCCTGGGGCATATGGGGATCAAGTTGGCCCATGCCATGGGGGCCCACGTGGTGGCCTTTACCACCTCCGAATCCAAACGCGACGCGGCCAGAGCGCTGGGCGCTGATGAAGTGGTGGTATCGCGCAATGAAGACGAAATGGCAAACCATGTTAAAAGCTTCGATTTCATCCTCAACACCGTGGCGGCGCCGCACAATCTCGATGCCTTCACCACGCTGCTGAAACGCGATGGCACCATGACTCTCGTGGGCGCTCCGGCCACGCCGCATCCGTCGCCGGAAGTGTTCAATCTGATCTTCCGCCGCCGGTCGATTGCCGGCTCGATGATCGGCGGTATTCCGGAAACTCAGGAGATGCTCGACTTCTGCGCCGAACACGGCATCGTCGCCGATATCGAATTGATCCGCGGCGATGAGATCAACGAAGCCTGGGAAAGAATGGTCAAGGGTGACGTGAAATACCGCTTCGTGATCGACAGTGCGACCCTCGCCGGCTAAGCGCCACGACGAAAGGTACGCCGCCATTCCGTCGGGCTGACGCCAAAGCGCGCTTTAAACTGCTGGCGCCAGGTGACCGCTGAAACATAGCCCACCGCCTCCGCCACCTGCTCGACCGGCAGATCCCCCGCCTCAAGCAGAGTCTGGCTGCGGCGCAGACGTTCGGCGGTCAGCCAGTCGGTAATGCTCATCCCGGTTGCCCGGGCGAAGTGGCGGGTCAGGGTACGGCGGCTCATCGCCACCACCCGGGCCAGCGAATCGAGACTGTGCGGCTCGGCAATATGCTGCTGCAGATAATCCAGCAGGCAGTTGATTCGCGCATCGCGGGTGTTTGTCGGCACCGGCTGGGCGATAAACTGCGCCTGGCCGCCCTCGCGGTGTGGCGAAACAATCATCCGCCGGGCGATCTGGTTGGCCGCGAGGCTGCCGAAACGCTGGCGGATGATGTAGAGGCAGCAGTCCAGCGCCGCCGCGGTGCCCGCCGAAGTAATGATCCGCTGGTCATCGACGTACAGGGCGTTGATATCCAGCTGCACCTGCGGAAACCGGCGCTGGAAATCCTGCTCAAACTCCCAGTGGGTCGCTGCACGTTTCCCGTCCAGCAGCCCGGTGTAGCCAAGGACGAACGCGCCGAGACACAGGCCGACGATTTCCGCGCCGTTATCCCGCGCCCGCACCAGGCTATCAAGCAGCGCCTGCGGCGGACGCCGATCGACCTCGCCCCAGTAAGGCACCACCACGATATCTGCCTGTTCCAGCGCGGTGTAATCGCCGGTGGCGTACAACGCAAAACCATCGCGGGCGCGCAGCAGCCCCGGCCGCTCGGCGCAAATGTGCAGATTAAAGCGTTTGATTTCAGAGACTGAATCGCCAAACAGCATGCAGGGGACGGCGTAATGAAACGGGCTAAAGCCCTCTACAGCGACAATCGCCACGTCGGTGAGTTTCATCGTCCCTTCCCCTTACGCATGTCAATAAACGACGGTTTCTCCATCCTGCGGGATAGACACCACATCGGCAATCTGATTATCCAGCGCATACTGGCGCATCTCTTCCCGACTCACCAGGCAGTGGTTGACCGCTTCGAGGTGAATAGCCATGATTTTCGCTTCCGGCAGGGTGAAGTGCACGTTCAGGAGATCTTCCTTGCCCATAATAATCGGACCAAAGCCGATGACGTGGGCGTAGCCGGCGTTCAACACCACCACGTCCGGGCGCAGCTTCAGCAGGTCGGCTGCAATGTCATCACGCCAAATGGTATCCCCCATCAGCCACAGCGTCTTCTCCTGCGGATGGCGAAACACCACGCCGCAGGCCTCGCCCAGGCGTTCAGCCATCGCCGGCACCGCGTAGGTCCGGTCGCTGCCGTGTTGCCCGGAAGTGGTCTTTTGCAGGTTCACACCGGCAAATTCGCTGTCTGCCGACAGCAGGCGAATATCCTGGAATCCCTGGCTGCGCAGCAGCGCGGCGTCGGCCTCATGCTGGACGAACACCGGCCGGGTTTTCGGGATCGCGGCGATCGCCGCCGCGTCCCAGTGATCGTCATGGGTGTGGGTGACGATCACCGCGTCAACGTCGACAATTTTATCGCGGGAAAATGGCAGCTCAACCAGCGGATTGCGCAGTTCGCTGCGCGCGGTGCCCGGAAAACCCGGCCAGGCGCCTTTGTCCGCCAGCATCGGGTCGATGAGAAATCTTTTCCCGGCGTAGTCAATAATCTGGGTCGCATTACGGATGTGGGTGATGTTCATGTTGGCATTCCTCTGGGGGTCATCTGACGAACATCGTACTGAGTCCCCGCCTGGCTCAACAGGGGCGTTTGGGCAATGATCGATGGAATCGGGCCAACCTGCGGCGGTTGCCATCCGCCTCCAGCTATGTTGTTCTTAAGGCTCAATTTTTGACAGGAGTGGCAGAATGAAAAAGAAACTGACCGCCGCCGATATGCACGACCCGCAGGTCATCGCCGAGACGCCGTGGTTCAGCATGCGTAAGGTGGGTATTGATGTCGCCCCCGGCGAGCGCCGCGACTTTTATTCCATTCACTATCCACGCCCGGCGGTGGGGATTGTGGCCATTCAGGATGAGAAAGTGCTGCTGATTCGCCACTACCGCTACCTGATCGACAAGGTGGTGTGGGCCATTCCGTCAGGCGGCGTCGATGAAGGGGAAGACCCGGCGGTCGCCGCGCTGCGCGAGCTGCGGGAAGAGACCGGCTGGCAGGCGCAACGCGTCGAGGAGATTATTCGTTTTAACCCCTCCTACGGCAGCAGCGATCAGCTGTTTATCACCTGGCTGGCCACCGGTTTACGCTGGGTTGGTATGGACGCGGAACAAGATGAGGTGAAGCTCGGAAGAGCGTCGTGTAGGGAAAGAGT
>ERZ506839.46-NODE-46-length-30418-cov-5.47769_pt1 | contig 30418 bp, 20 predicted proteins | sample MGYA00513180_ERZ506839 | MGnify/ENA metagenome assembly ERZ506839
TGGAGAGCGGGGCGCGCAATATCGGCCAGCAGACCCAGACCGACCATGACACCCGCTATGACTATGCCGATGAGTATTTGCAGGTGATCTACAAACTGCTGGAGGGAAGCTGGGAGGACGGGGCGGTGCTGCGCGACAGAGAGCGGAAGATCTTCAGCGATCCGCGGAAAATCCATCCCATTAACCATCAGGGACAGTTCTTTTCCGTGCCGGGGATCCACCTCTGCGAGCCATCCCCGCAGCGCACGCCGGTGCTGTATCAGGCAGGGGCGTCCAGTCGCGGCAAACAGTTCGCCGCCGGCCATGCCGAATGCGTCTTCGTCGCTGCGCCGTCGAAGGTGCTGCTGAAGAAGACTGTGGCGGATATTCGCCGCCGGGCGGCTGAGGCGGGGCGCGATCCGCACAGCATCCTGATCTTCAACCTGCAGACGGTGATCGTCGGCGACACCGACCGCGAGGCGCAGGCGAAGTGGCAGGAATATAAGCAGTACGTCAGCTATGAAGGCGCGCTGGCGCTGCTCTCCGGCTGGACGGGGATCGATTTCGGCCAGTATCAGCCGGATCAGGTGCTGAAGTATCTGCACACCAACGCCATTCAGTCGGCGGTGGAGGCCTTTTCCACTGCGGACCCGAACCGGCAGTGGACGGTGCAGGCCCTGGCCGATTGGGCGGGGATCGGCGGCTTCGGTCCGCTGGTGGTTGGCAGCGCGCAAACCGTGGCGGACGAACTGCAGTCCTGGGTCGAAGAGACGGACGTCGATGGCTTTAACCTCGCCTATGCCGTCACTCACGAAACCTTCCGCGACGTCGTCGAGCTGCTGGTGCCTGAGCTGCAAAAGCGCGGCGTCTTTAAGCAGGAGTACCGCGAGGGGACCCTGCGCGAAAAACTGTTCGGCGCCGGCCCGCGTCTGGCCGCGCCTCACCCGGGCGCCAGCTACCGCCGCGATGCGCGCACGGCGGCATCGGTAGAGGAGAAGGTGACATGATCGCTATCGATGACCTGCATAAAAGTTACCGCACGGCGGATGGCCGGCTCAGCGCGGTGCTGAAAGGGCTGTCGCTGCAGGTGCCTGAGCGCTCCATCACCGCGGTGGTGGGGCCGAGCGGCGCCGGTAAATCAACCCTGGCGCGCTGCATCAGCCTGCTGGAGCAACCGGACAGCGGCAGCATTCGTATCAATGGCCAGGATCTGTCGGCGCTGTCCGGCGAGGCGCTGCGCCGGGAGCGGCGGGCGATTGGCACCGTTTTCCAGTCTTCGGCGCTGTTGAGCCGCAGGACCGCCTGGGAGAATGTCGCCCTGCCGCTGGCGTGGCTTGGCGTGGTGGAGCGCGATATTAAAGCGCGAGTCGGCGAGCTACTTGAGAGCGTCGGCTTGAGCCACAAAGCCGATGCCTGGCCGGCGCAGCTCTCCGGCGGCCAGCGCCAGCGGATCGGCATTGCCCGCGCGCTGGCGCTGCGCCCGTCGGTTCTGCTGGCGGATGAAGCCACCTCCGGCCTCGATCCCCAGGCCACGGCCTCGGTGCTGTCCCTGCTCAAGCAACTGCGTGACGAGTACCAGCTGGCGATCGTCCTGATCACCCATGAAATGGACGCCGTGCGCTCGGCGGCGGATGCGGTGGCGGAGATCCGCGACGGGACGATCGTCCAGTACGGGCGGATCGAAGAACTGCTGGCGCGTCCCGATTCCCTGCTCGGCCAGCAGCTGTTGCCGCTGACGCCGGCGGTTGCAGCCCACAGCGATCTGCTGCTGCGGCTGAGCTACCGCTGGGATGTGCCGGTGGCCACCGACTGGATCAGCCGCCTGAGCCAGCAGTGGGCGCTGCAGATCGATCTTCTTGGCGGCCACGTCGAGGTGATCAATGGTCGGCTGGCCGGTCGCCTGCAGGCCGGAGTACGCTTTCAGGGCGAACGCCTGTCGCCCGCGCGACTTCAGGGTCTGCTGGCGCAGCTCGGCATTACGGCAGAGATCCTCGACAGCGCGCCGTTGCTCAGGGAGGCGGTATGAAACCGACAGTCATCAGTCAGGATACCCCCTGGGGCGAAATCCCTTCGCTGCTGCTCCCCGCCTATGGCGAAACCTGGCTGATGGTGGCCATTGTGATGCTGTTTGTCGTCACGCTGGGAGGGCTGGTGGGGGTGGTGTTGTTTAACGCCTCGCCGCGGGGCTTATTTCCGCACGCCCTGCTGTACCGGCTGCTGAACTGGGTGGTCAATATGGGACGTTCGCTGCCGTTTCTGGTGCTGATGGCCGCTATTATCCCGTTCACTTACTGGCTGACCGGCACCACGATTGGCATCCCCGCCGCGGTGGTGCCGATGATCGCCGCCGGCGTCCCGTTCTTTGGCCGTCTGGTGGAGAACGCGCTGCGCGAGCTGCCGGCGGAGGTCACCGCAGTGGGGGTCGTCTGCGGCGGGTCGCGCTGGCAAATCATTGCCAGCGCGCAGCTCAGTGAAGCCTTGCCCGCGCTGGTGGCGGCGGTGACGCTAAACCTGGTCTCGATGATCGAGTATTCGGCTATCGCCGGGACCATCGGCGCCGGCGGCATCGGCTACCTGGCCGTGGTGTACGGCTATCAGCGCTTCGACAACCACATCATGATCGCGACGATCGTCGCCCTGATCGCCACGATCCAGTTGATTCAATTTTTGGGTGACCGTCTGGTCAACCGTTTACGCCACACGCAGGGGAACCTTGTATGACAACAGAGCAATTTGAGTTACGTAAAGCGCGGCGCTGGCCCTGGCTGGCGGCGCTGGCGGTGATTATCCTGCTTGCCATCGCCTTCTGGTGGTGGCGGGGACATACCCAAAGCCAGCAGGTGGTCTTCGGCAGCACGTTAAAAATTCACTACGAGCCGGCGATGGCTGGCGAGCAGCGGATCATTGAGTATATTAATCAGCATATTGCGCCCGATTACGGCCTGAAGCTGGAGGCGGTGGGGGTGCAGGATCCGGTCCAGGCTGACCGCGCGGTAGCGGAAGGACAGTATGCTGGGACGATCTATCAGCATCAGTGGTGGCTTAAACAGGTGGTGGACGCTAACGGCTTTGCGCTGTCGACCACGGTGCCGGTGTTCCAGTGGGCATTTGGCATCTATTCCGACCGCTACTCGTCGGTACAGGCGTTGCCCAACGGCGCGACCATTGTCGTGCCTGATGATGGCGCCAATCAGGGGCAGGCCCTGTGGCTGCTCCAGCGCATTGGGTTGATCTCGCTCGACCCGGCGGTGGAGCCGCGCACGGCGAAGCTGAAAAATATTGTCGGTAACCCGCATCAGTTTGTCTTTAAAGAGCTGGATCTGCTGACCATGCCGCGGGCGTTAAATTCGGTAGATGCCGCCATCGGCTATGTCTCGCAATTTGACGCCGGGAAAGTCCCGCGTGAGAAAGGCATATTATTCCCGCCGGCGCCGCGCACCTTTGCTTCGCAATTAGTGATTGGTACACCGTATTTATCGCAGGAAAATATCGTCAAATTAAAACAGGCTTTTTCTGACCCGCGGATCCAGACGTGGTTAAAAACCACCGATGACCCGCTGGTAAAAGACGTGTTAGTTCCAGTGTCCGCGGAATAAGCGTCCTGCACGACGTCTATTTTCGTTGTTATTTATTTCCCTTGAGGATGCGCGAAAGCGCGTCCTTTTTGTGCTGGTAATTTTTATTAACTTATTGATTATATTGATTTTTATAGAATGATTTGTTGTTTTGATTCTCGCCGCGCGCGGTCTATAACCGCTAATGACCTGCACAAAATAATAAGGTGAAAAAATGAGTACATTACCAGTGGATAATCCCGGTATCGCTTCGGTACCGGTCAGTAGCGTCGGGGATGTGGCGCGGCTAATTAATTCCGGCAAGGAACAAGCGAAATATGCGCGGATGATTGTTTTCCTCGCGCTGGGGGGCGTTTTTCTCGACGCGTATGACTTAACTACGCTCTCCTACGGTATTGATGACGTTGTACGTGAATTTCAGCTCTCTCCGCTGCTGACCGGCCTGGTAACCTCTTCCATTATGGTCGGGACCATCGTCGGCAATATTATCGGCGGCTGGCTGACCGATAAATATGGTCGCTATTCGGTCTTTATGGCCGATATGTTCTTTTTCGTGATTTCGGCTATCGCCGCCGGGCTGGCGCCGAACGTCTGGGTGTTGATTGGCGCCCGCTTCCTGATGGGCATCGGCGTTGGCATCGACCTGCCGGTGGCGATGTCCTATCTGGCCGAGTTTTCCCGCTTTGCCGGCAAAGGCAACAAAGCGGCTCGCCTCGCGGCGTGGTGCCCGATGTGGTACGCCGCCTCAACCGTCTGCTTTCTCATTATCTTCGGCCTCTATTTCCTGCTGCCGCAGGAACATCTGGACTGGCTGTGGCGCGCCTCCCTGCTGTTCGGCGCCGTGCCGGCACTGCTGATTATTGCCGTCCGCAGCCGGTTTATGAACGAATCCCCGCTGTGGGCGGCCAACCAGGGCGATCTGACCTCTGCGGTACGTATTTTACGCGACTCCTGGGGGATCCATGCCCATGAGGTTCCGGCGGCGAAGCCGGCGCCAGCGCCGAAAGTGAGCTTCCGCGTGCTGTTCGAAAAGCCCTACCGCGAGCGGACTATCGTCGCCGGGGTGATGAATATCTGTATCTCCTTCGAGTACACGGCGATTGCCTTTTTCCTGCCGTCAATTCTTGCCCAGTTCCTCGGGGCTGGCGTCTTCGAAACTATTTCGGCATCGCTGGGGCTGAACGCCCTGTTTGCTTTTACCGGCGGGCTGCTCGGTATGCATCTGGCGTGGAAATATCCTTCGCGTCATGTGGCGATAGCCGGCTTCGCCCTGCAGTTTGTGGCGCTGATTGTGCTGGCGCTGGTGGGGCAACCGCACGCAACGGCAGGCATCGTGCTGGCCATCGCGATGCTGGGGCTGTGGCTGTTCGCCGAAGGGTTTGGCCCGGGTGCGCAGCTGATGATCTACCCGGCGCTTTCCTATCCCACCGCCATTCGCGCCACCGGGGTCGGCTTCAGCCGGGCGCTCTCCGGGATCGGCAGCGCGCTGGCGCTGTTTATTCTGCCGCTGCTGCAAGCCTCGCTCGGCACGCAGATGTTTTGGGTGGTCTCGCTTGCCGCCATTATTCCCATTTTCTTCCTGCTGGCGGTCCGTCATGAACCGACGCGAGAAGATATCGACGCAATCCATGAATAAGGAACTGACAATGACCTTGCTCTCCACTGGCACCGATTATGATGCGCTGGCGGCTGCCTTCCGCCCGATATTCACCCGTATCGCCCAGGGCGCTGCGGAGCGCGAACAGCAGCGCATTCTGCCCGAGGAGCCGATCCGCTGGCTGAAAGAAGCGGGCTTCGGCACGCTGCGTATCCCGCGCGAGAAGGGCGGCTGGGGCGCTTCGCTGCCGCAGCTCAGCGCGCTGCTGATCGAGCTGGCGCAAGCGGACTCTAACCTGCCGCAGGCCCTGCGCGCGCACTTTGCTTTTGTGGAAGATCAGCTGAATCAGCCGGATTCCGCCGGGCGCGACCGCTGGTTTCGTCGCTTCCTCGACGGCGAGCTGGTGGGCAGCGGCTGGACGGAGATCGGCGCGGTTAAGCTGGGGGAGGTGAACACCCGGGTGACGCCGGAAGAGGGTGGCTGGCGACTCGACGGCGAGAAGTTCTACAGCACCGGCGCGCTGTACGCCGACTGGATCGATGTGTTTGCCCGGCGCAGTGACACCGCCGGCGATGTGATAGTCCTGGTCAGCACCCAGCAGACCGGCGTGGTGCGGGAAGATGACTGGGATGGCTTTGGCCAGCGGTTGACCGGCAGCGGGACTACCCGCTTTACCGGCGCCCGGGTGGAACCCGACCATGTCTATGATTTTGCCCGGCGCTTTCGCTATCAGACCGCCTTCTACCAGCATGTGCTGCTGGCGACCCTCGCGGGCATTGGCCTGGCGGTTGAGCGGGATGCGGCGCAGGGCGTTAAACAGCGTTCCCGGATGTACAGCCACGGCAACGCCGCCGTGCCGCGCGATGACGCCCAGGTACTGCAGGTGGTTGGGCAGATCAGCAGCTGGGCATGGGCGACCCGGGCCGCGGTCCTGCAGGCCGCGGAATCGCTGCAGCAGGCCTATGTGGCGCACATCAGCGACGACGACGCGTTGATTGCCCGGCGTAACCAGCAGGCGGAAGTGGAAGCGGCGCAGGCGCAGGTGATCGCCAGCGACTGGATCCCGCGGGCGGCGACGGAGCTGTTTAATGCCCTCGGGGCGTCGGATACGCGAACCCGTCTGGCGCTGGATCGCCACTGGCGCAATGCGCGGACGGTCGCCTCGCATAATCCGGTGATTTATAAGGCACGCAATATTGGTAACTGGCTGGTGAACGGTGAAGCGCCTACCTTTATCTGGCAGATAGGCAATGGAGAGAAAACGGCGGGGTAAGCCTGTCGGCGACGGGAGGCGCAGTGCTTCCCGTCGTCAGGAAAATCAAGGTTTATCCAGCGACCAGGTGGCGCTGCGCACGTCGACTTTCACCGGCAGCAGGCCGATGCGCGTAAAGGTATCCGCCAGCGCCTGCTGTTCGTTATACACCGCCGGGGTCATGCGTTCGGCGCCGTAGGGCAGGCGGGCCAGGGTCTTCAGCCAGATGGCTTTATCCAGTCCGGTTGAGGTCGACAGCAGCCCGGCGGCCTCGTCCTGATGGCTGTTCGCCCACGCGCTGAGTTTACCCAGCTCATCCACCACCTGCTTTGCTGTCTCCGGGTAGGTATCTGCAAACTTGCGGCTGGCGAGATAGAAGGTGTAGTGCGGCACCAGCCCCTCGGCATTGCGGATCTGTCGGGCTTTCGCGTTGGTTTCCACTTCTGCGAGGAACGGATCCCATATCACCCACGCATCAATCGCCCCGCGCTGGAAAGCGGCGCGGGCGTCCGCCGGCGGCAGATAGACCGGGGTGATGTCTTTATAGCTGAGGCCCGCTTTTTCCAGTGCGGCAACCAGCAGGTAGTTGACGTCAGACCCCTTGTTCAACCCCACGCGCTTGCCCTTCAGGTCGGCCACGCTGTGGATTGCCGACTGTTCAGGCACCACAATCGCTTCCGTTTTCGGGTTAGCGGGGGAGTGGGCAAGGTAGACCAGATCGGCTTGCGCCGCCTGGGCAAAGGCCGGAGGCGCATCGCCGGTCGCGGCCAGATCGATACTCCCGACGTTGAGCCCCTCCAGCATTTGCGGCCCGGCGGGGAATTCGACCCAGCGTACGGCAATGCCCTGTTTTTTCAGGCTTTCATCCAGCGTGCCGCGATATTTCAGCAGCGCGAAGATGTTTGCCTTTTGATAGCCGATGTTGACGGTCTCCGGCGCTTTGGCCAGCGCGGAGGCGGAAAGGGCGGCGAGGACCAGCAGCCAGGCGGGGCGGAATCGGTTGGACATTGTCTGTTCTCCTTAGCGGTTTTGCGTAAGGTAACAAACAGCGCTTATAACCATTAAATAACTAAATTTTAATTGATATAACCAAAGGTGGGGGTGAGAGAGCCCGACACGCCGACGCGTGCCGGGTTAGAAGATTAATCGCAGGCGACGATCTTCATTGCCAGGCCACCGCGAGAGGTTTCCCGGTACTTGGCGTTCATGTCTTTGCCGGTTTCGTACATAGTTTCAATGACTTTATCGAGACACACACGCGGCTCGCTGGTCCTGCGCAGCGCCATTCGCGCGGCGTTGACCGCTTTCACGGCGGCGATAGCGTTGCGTTCGATGCACGGCACTTGCACCTGGCCAGCAACCGGATCGCAGGTCAGGCCGAGGTTATGCTCCATGGCGATCTCTGCTGCAATACACACCTGACCCGGGCTGCCGCCCAGCAGTTCCGCCAGACCGGCCGCTGCCATCGAGCAGGCGACCCCCACTTCACCCTGGCAGCCGACTTCGGCGCCGGAGATGGAGGCGTTCATCTTATACAGCGAACCAATCGCGCTGGCGACCAGCATATAGCGGGCCAGGGAGTTGCTGTTCACCTTGCGGATAAACTTGTCGTAGTAGGCCAGCACCGCCGGCACGATACCGCAGGCGCCGTTGGTTGGCGCGGTCACCACCCGGCCACCGGCGGCGTTCTCTTCGTTCACCGCCAGGGCGAACATATTGATCCAGTCGACCACCGCCATCGGATCGCTGTTGGTGGTGTCCTGGCTCACCAGCATGCGGCGCAGCGCGGCGGCCCGGCGCGGGACGCGCAGTTTGCCCGGCAGGACGCCTTCGGTGGTGATGCCGCGCTCGATACCGGCGCTCATCACTTCCCACACCGCGGCGAAGTGTTGCTCAAGGGCTTCTTTGCTGTGCAGCGCCAGTTCGTTCTGCATCATCAGGCCGGAGAGCGACAGCCCGGTTTCACGGCAGTGACGCTGCAGGTCGGCGGCGTTTTTGTAAGGGTAAGGAACGGCAACCGGCGCCTCGGTAGTCTGGCCGAAGTGCTCCTCATCGACGATAAAGCCGCCGCCGATAGAGTAATACGTCTGGCTGTAGAGCACCTTGTCGCCGGCCAGGGCGGTGATGCGCATGCCATTCTCATGCAGCGACAGATTGTCGGCATGGAAATTCATGCACTGATCGACCGGGAAGTCCACTTCGTGCTGACCGTTGGCCAGCATCAGGCGGCCATGGGTATTAACGTCCTGAATAAAGCCCGGAATGGCGTCGATGTCGACGGTATCCGGCAGGTTGCCGGCGAGTCCCATGATAATCGCGATATCGGTATGGTGGCCTTTACCGGTCAGGGAGAGGGAGCCGTAGACGTCGACGACGACTTTGCTCACCTCGGCCAGCAGGCCGCGCGCGATCAGGTCGTCAGTGAATTGTTTGCCCGCTTTCATCGGTCCAACGGTATGGGAGCTGGAAGGGCCAATGCCGATTTTAAAGATATCGAATACGCTGATCATATGTATTCCCGTGCTGTCGGAAAGCGCGCCGCCGTAAAGCGGCGCGGGGGGGAGGCGTTGAATGAATTAGCTGAACAGTGAGTAGAAGATCGCGGAGATGGCAATCAGGCCCATAATCACCACGAAGACGTTGCTGATATGGCCGCTGTATTTACGCATCGCCGGGACTTTCTGAATCGCGTACATCGGCATCAGGAACAGGATCATCGCGATAATCGGGCCGCCAAGGGTCTCGATCATACCGAGGATGCTCGGGTTCAGGGTTGCCACAATCCAGGTGGTGATCAGCATGAACAGCGCGGTCAGCTTGTTGAGTTTGTTGATTTCAATCGATTTCCCTTTACTGCGCAGGGATTTAATCACCATGCCGTTAAAGCCTTCGCGGGCACCCAGATAGTGGCCGAGGAAGGATTTGGTGATGGCGATCATGGCGATAATCGGTGCCATCCAGGCGATAACCGGCGCGTTAAAGTGGTTTGCCAGGTAAGACAGAATCGAGATGTTCTGTTCTTTCGCTGCGGCGAGGTCAGCCGGAGAGAGGCTCAGGACGCAGCTGAAGACGAAGAACATCACGGTCAGCACCATCATGATGTGCGCGCGAGCGAGGATGCTGGAGCATTTCTTCTCAGCGCCTTCGCCGTACTCTTCACGTTTGGCTACCGCGAAGGAAGAGATGATCGGCGAGTGGTTGAAGGAGAAGACCATCACCGGGATCGCCAGCCACAGGGTCATCAGCAGGCCATTGCCGGTTGCGGAGGCGCTGCTCAGGGAGAGCGTCTCCAGCGCTGCGCCGTTCCACTGCGGGATCAGATACAGAGCGAGCACCATCAGCGCGATGACGAACGGGAACACCAGCACGCTCATCGCTTTCACAATCATCTGCTCGCCGAAACGCACGATAGTCATCATGCCGACGATCAGGATCAGTGACAGAATGGCACGCGGCGGCGGCGTCATGTGCAGCTGGTGCGCCATGAAGGTTTCGACGGTGTTAGTGATGGCCACGCTGTAAACCAGCAGGATCGGGTAGATAGCGAAGAAGTAAAGCAGGGTAATCAGCTTACCTGCGCCTACGCCGAAGTGTTCTTCCACTACTTCGGTGATGTCTTCGCCCGGGTTTTTCCCGGAGAGCACGAAGCGGGTCATGCCGCGGTGGGCGAAGAAAGTCATCGGGAAGGCCAGAATCGCCATGATAATCAGGGGGATCATACCGCCGACGCCGGCGTTGATCGGCAGGAACAAGACGCCCGCGCCAATCGCTGTACCGTACAGGCCCAGCATCCACATGGTGTCGGTTTTACGCCATCCGCTACGGGTTTCGCCCGAAACGATGGTGCTGGTTTGAGTGGTTTCCATCTGTATCTCCTGGAGGAATCAACAAAATCTAATGAATAAATACAATTGCGTAACACGAAATTTGTCTAATTACGGTTTTTTTAGAAATTTTCTCCGTAATAATTGGGCCGGAAAGATACATTTATATGGTTTATGCATCAGTGATCGCGATCTCAAATGCAATAATCCACTTTCAATGTGCGTATTTTTAGTCCAACAGCCTGTTTCTGGTGATCAGCCAGCGATTTGTGGCGCGCAGGCTACCATTTGCAGCATATGAGATAAAAGCGGAGCGGCGTAATAACGAGGGATTTACTGTAAAAAAGAGATGTAGTCGACGTTTTTGCGCTTAAAACCATTTTTTGCAGTGATAATTGTCGCAGTTTTTACCAACGCAAACGTTTGGCTATGTAGAAATGATTCAGGTGCTTGATTGGTAACTGAAAGCTTTTTGGCGCGTTCTGGAAGCCAGAGGAAAAGGGCCCGCCGGGGCAGGCGTCAGGCGAGGCCCCGGCGGGAGAGCAGGAAATCAGGCAATGATTTCGTAGCAGGGAATATAGGCGGTGCCGCCCGGGAGCTTCATGCGGTGCTGGGCGACGAAGCCTTGCAGCAGATCGTCCATGCGGCGCATCATCTCCGGGTCGCCGTGCAGTTTGTAAGGGCCGTATTGCTCGATGGCCCGGATACCTACCTCTTTGACGTTACCCGCGACAATGCCGGAGAAGGCACGACGCAGGTCGGCAGCCAGCACTTCTACCGGCTGGTCCGGGGAGAGTTTGAGGTTGGCCATGTTCTCGTGGGTCGGATCAAACGGCATCTGCAGGTCCGGCGAGATGCGAATCGACCAGTTAAAGCTATAGGCGTCATCGGTCTCGCGACGGCTCTCTTTTACCAGCGGCATCGCTTTTTTCATCTGTCGCGCCACTTCCGCCGGATCGTCGATGATGATCCGATAGTGGCGACGAGCGGATTCGCCCAGAGTATGGGTGATAAACTCGTCCAGCACGCGGAAGTAGTCGGCACTCTCCTTCGGTCCGGTGAGGATCAGCGGCAGCACCTGCGCTTTATTCTCCGGATGCATCAAAATACCCAGCAGATAGAGCAGCTCTTCAGCGGTGCCGACGCCACCCGGGAAGATAATGATCCCATGGGCGATGCGCACGAAGGCTTCCAGACGTTTTTCGATATCCGGCATGATGATCAGCTCATTGACCAGCGGGTTTGGCGGTTCCGCGGCGATAATGGACGGCTCGGTCATGCCAATAAAGCGACTGTCTTTGTAGCGCTGCTGCGCGTGGCCGACGGCGGCGCCTTTCATCGGGGCCTCCATCGCGCCAGGCCCGCAGCCGGTGCAGATGTTCAGTTCCCGCAGACCCAACTGCGTACCGACGCGGCGGGCGTAGAGGTATTCGTTTTCGTTGATGGAGTGGCCGCCCCAGCAGACGATCATATTCGGTGCCTCGCCGACGTGCAGCGCGCGGGCGTTGCGCAGGATCGAAAATACCAGGTTGGTAATATGGACTGAACTTTCCAGATCGAGGTTCGGGAAGCGAACCGTATTGTGGATCTGGCCGTAAACGAACAGGATATCGCGCAGCACGGCGAACAGGTTGGCCTGCAGGGAACGGATGATGCGCCCGTCAACAAAGGCCTCTTCCGGCGGGTTGATCAGTTCCAGCTTCACGCCGCGTTCGCGACGCAGCACGTTAATATCGAAATTTTCAAAACGGGAGAGCAGCTCCTTGCTGTTATCGGTCAGGCTCCCCGAGTTGAGCACCGCAAGCGAGCAGTTGCGAAAGAGTTGATACAGGTCGCTGCTGGCGGTGCGCTTAAGCATATCCACTTCCAGCTGTGACAGCATATCCATTGAACCAAGCGGGCTAACATGTGTAATCAAGTGAACTCCTTACAGGACGCTTATCGTCTTCCTGTGATTACAATAGCCCTGTGAACCGCGTTTTCACAACCTTGCGCGCGCCTAAACGCACGCAAATTGTGAAATTGTTTATTATTGTCGGGCGAGGCGGCCGGTAGCGGGGGAGAAGTCGCCGTTGCTGCGCCAGGGGTTGATATCCAGACCACCGCGTCGCGTATAGCGGGCGTAAACGGAAAGTGATTCCGGCTGGCAGAAACGGAGAATATCGTTAAAGATGCGTTCGACGCACTGCTCATGGAATTCGTTATGGTGGCGGAATGAGACCAGATAGCGCAGGAGCAACTCGCGGTCGATTTTTGCTCCCCGATACTGGATCTGCACCGAGCCCCAGTCCGGCTGGTGGGTGATCAGGCAGTTGGATTTCAGCAGATGGCTGACCAGCGTCTCTTCCACGATTTTGCCGCTGGCGGCGCCCTGCAGATAGTCGGCGCTGAACTGATAGTTATCGATCTCGATATCCTGATCGTCGATGCAGGTGCCGTGCAGATGGGCGATCGGCTGGCCTTCCAGTTCATCCAGCCGATACAGCGACACCTTAACTTCACCCTGCGCGCAGGCGCTGAGATCGCGCGTCAGCGTCTCTGCAACGTCCTGCCAGCTGGCGAACCGCGTCTGGTTAAAGCTGTTGAGATAGAGCTTAAAGCTTTTCGACTCCACCAGGTTGACGCTGGTATCAGGCAGCTCGACGTGGCCGACCGCCACCTGCGGCAGGCCTTTGGCGTTCAGCCAGGAGAGTTCATACAGCGTCCAGATATCGGCGCCGTGAAAAGGCAGGTTATCGACATGCAGGCCCAGCGGGTCGCGGTTTAAACTGCGCGGCACGCCCTGCAGCAGCGAGGCGTCATAGGTATCGCGGTAATCGGTTGATTTACCGAGCGTCAGGCCGGCCAGCGCCTGATGATTATCGTAAGAAGACATGTTTCACCATAGTAAAGCGGGTACACTATCTTCCCAGTGTATCCTGTCTAACGTGAAGAGAGAAACCGGTGGACCATCAGACCGCAGAAGCGCTGCGCGCTTTTACCCAACGTTATTGCGACGCCTGGCAGCAGCAGCGCCACAGCCTGCCGCGCAGTGAAGAGCTTTACGGCATCCCGTCGCCTTGCGTCGCTGATACCCAGGGCGAGGCCGTATTCTGGCAACCACAGCCGTTTACGCTGGCGCAAAATATCAGCGCAGTTGAACGCGCCCTGGATATTGTGGTACAACAGCCGCTTCATTCTTATTATACCACTCAGTTTGCCGGCGATATGACTGGCCGGTTTGCCGGCGAAACGCTGACGCTGTTGCAGACCTGGAGTGAAGAGGATTTCCAGCGGGTGCAGGAAAATTTAATCGGGCACCTGGTGGTACAGAAGCGCCTGAAGCTGGCGCCGACGCTGTTTATCGCCACCCTCGAGAGTGAACTGGATGTGATTTCCGTCTGTAATCTCAGTGGCGAGGTAGTCAAAGAGACCCTCGGCACCGCCAAACGCATTACGCTTTCTCCCTCGCTTGCGAGTTTCCTCAGCCGGCTTGAGCCGGTTCTGTAAGCCAGTCTGCTTAGTCATTTGTGAGAGATCTCTTACAAAACCTGTAAGAGATCGTCATCATTTAAGGCAAATTTAATCCATCCTTTTTTGGGTAAGTTATTGGTATTGAATTAGATCTTAATTTTTTCGTCCTTTTGAGTGGGGACTAATCTTAAGAGATTGTCTCAAGAAGGGTTGTAAGACGAGGCAGAATCAGTGATCCTATGTCTGTCGACAGGGAGTCGCGAAATGAAGCGAACATCAGGATGATGGCGCTTCTGCAGGACCCGCCAGGATGGCGTTGCAAGGACAGGCTTCAGGATGAAGCAAGGATAACGCAGGATAGCGTAACGGACACCTCCAGGATGGAGAACGAGAGCCGCTCAGGATGAACGGTGGATCAGGAAGATCGGGACAAACTTAAGGATAAGTCATTTCGCATCGGGGTGGTGTGAAAGCAGGATGCACTTGTTTAAGGATGAACGTGGTCAGGAGACCTCAGGAAAAGTTTTCAAGGACGAGCAGGGAGCACCAATGTAGCGGGACTGCTGCAAAACGAACCGGGAGCACTGTTTATACAGTGCTCCCTTTTTTTATTTCTCCTGCGGATTTGCTATCCTGCGCGCGGTTTTTAACTCATCGAGGTTTCCCCATGACTCTTCACGATAGCGTGCGCGATCGCCTGCGCGCCATTGAAGCCCTGCTGCGCGAAACAGATCACTGGCAGGAGATGGCGCCGGACAGCAGCGCCTTTGCCAGCGATAAGCCGTTTTGCCTGGATACCCTTGAGCCGCTGGAATGGCTGCAATGGGTCCTGATCCCGCGTATGCACCAGCTACTGGAGAGCGGTCAGCCGCTGCCGCAAAATTTTGCCGTCGCGCCTTATTATGAGATGGCCCTGGATCAGGCGCACCCGGTTCGCGAATCCATGCTGGCAGAACTTCTGCTGTTAGATGCGCTGTTTGCCGGTGAGCAGGCCTGATGCTGGAGATTATCTACCAGGACGACTGGCTGGTGGCGGTCAACAAACCGTCGGGCTGGCTGGTGCATCGCAGCTGGCTCGATCGCGATGAGAAAGTGGTGGTGATGCAGACTGTGCGTGACCAGATTGGCCAGCACGTTTTTACCGCCCACCGCCTCGACCGGCCCACCTCCGGCGTCCTGTTGATGGGGCTGTCAAGCGAGGCGGGGCGGCTGCTGGCGCAACAGTTCGAGCAGCATCAGATCCAGAAGCGCTACCATGCGATCGTCCGCGGCTGGCTGATGGACGAAGCGCTGCTGGATTACCCGTTGGTGGAGGAGCTGGATAAAATCGCCGATAAGTTCGCCCGCGAAGATAAAGGGCCGCAGCCGGCGGTAACCCACTACCGCGGTCTGGCGACAGTGGAGATGCCGGTCGCCACCGGGCGTTATCCCACCACGCGCTACGGGCTGGTGGAACTGGAGCCGAAAACCGGCCGCAAGCACCAGCTGCGCCGCCATCTTGCCCATCTGCGTCATCCGATCCTTGGCGACAGCAAGCATGGCGACCTGCGGCAAAACCGCAGCGCCGCGGAACATTTCGGCTGTCACCGCCTGATGCTGCACGCCAGCGAACTGACGTTAACCCATCCGTTTACCGGCGAGCCGCTGACGTTGCGCGCCGGTTTTGACGATGTCTGGATGCGCGCGCTGTCGCAGTTTGGCTGGCGCGGGCTTCTCCCGCTAAATGAAAGGGTTGAGTTTGCCGACGACTGCGGTCAGGATGAAGAGAATAAGGTCAATCCAGGGAGACAATAGCATGGCGGAAGTCGGAATTTTTGTCGGCACCATGTATGGCAACTCGCTGCTGGTCGCGGAAGAAGCAGAAGCCATTCTGAGCGGGCTGGGGCATAAAGCGACAGTATTTGAAGACCCGGAAGTGAAAGACTGGGAATCTTATACGGGGAAATATGTGCTGGTGGTCACCTCCACGACCGGGCAGGGCGATCTGCCGGACAGCATCGTCCCGCTGTATGAGGGGATCAAAGATATGTATCAGCCTCACCTACGGTACGGCATTATCGCGCTGGGCGACAGCACCTATGCCAACTTTTGCGGCGGCGGCCTGAAGTTCGATCAACTGCTGCAGGAGCAGGGCGCGAAACGCATCGGCGAGATGCTGCAGATTGACGCCAGCGAAGATCCGGAACCAGAAGGTGTCTCTAATCCATGGGTCGAGCAGTGGGCTACCCTGCTCGAATAAAAGCGCTGCCCTCTCCCTACGCAGAGGGCGCCCTTTACTCACGTCGCGGCCAGATATGCGGACGCAGAAATTGTATCGCTTTCCGCGCACCACGCCTTTAGGCAAACGCCACAATATCCTTAGCAATATCATGGAGTAAGCCAGCCAGTTTCACCGGGTCAAGAGAGGTATTTCACACTCTGGCCCTTTTTGCCGCGCTTTTGACTACCCGCAGCGCTGGCTTTTCATTTCCGTGAACTTCCCCCCATTCTTTCAGGCATACGCCATAAATCACCTGCAACAGCGGCGCAAAAGCTGTGTAGATGCACGGTGAGCTGCGGAGAGCCTCTTCATATACTGCTCCAGCCAGTGACAAATGCAGTGCCAGATATAACGACAACTATCAAAACACGACCACGTCATTCTGATTACCCTACAGGTTGTGCTGTTCAGAATGAACGTAGCTAAACGCTATGATTCAGGAGTACAACAATGAGTTCATTAAGTCAGGCGGCGACGGCGGCTGAAAAGCGCACCAACGCCCGCTACTGGATAGTGGTGATGCTGTTTATCGTCACTTCTTTTAACTATGGCGACCGGGCGACGCTGTCGATCGCCGGTTCGGAAATGGCCAAAGATATCGGCCTGGATCCGGTGGGGATGGGGTATGTGTTCTCCGCCTTCTCATGGGCTTATGTCATCGGCCAGATCCCGGGCGGCTGGCTGCTCGACCGCTTCGGTTCGAAGCGCGTCTATTTCTGGTCAATCTTCATCTGGTCGATGTTTACCCTGCTGCAGGGCTTCGTCGATATCTTCAGCGGCTTTGGCATTATCATCGCGCTGTTCACTCTGCGTTTCCTCGTCGGCCTTGCCGAGTCGCCGTCATTCCCCGGCAACAGCCGTATCGTCGCCGCCTGGTTCCCGGCGCAGGAGAGGGGAACGGCGGTATCGATTTTTAACTCCGCCCAGTACTTTGCCACCGTTATCTTCGCGCCGATCATGGGCTGGCTGACGCATGAGGTGGGTTGGTCACACGTGTTCTTCTTTATGGGCGGGCTGGGGATTGTGATCAGCTTTGTGTGGCTGAAAGTGATCCACGATCCGAACAATCACCCGGGCGTGAACAAGAAGGAGCTGGACTATATCGCCGAAGGCGGGGCGCTAATCAACATGGATCAAAAGGGTAGCGCGCAGAAAGTACCGTTCAGCGTCAAAATGGGTCAGATCAAGCAACTGATCGGATCGCGGATGATGGTCGGTATCTATATCGGTCAGTATTGCATCAACGCCTTAACCTACTTCTTTATCACCTGGTTCCCGGTTTACCTGGTGCAGGCGCGCGGCATGTCGATCCTCAAAGCGGGCTTTGTCGCCTCCATTCCGGCGGTGTGCGGCTTTGTCGGCGGGGTATTGGGCGGAGTGATCTCCGACTGGTTAATGCGTCGCACCGGCTCGTTGAACATTGCGCGCAAAACGCCGATTGTGCTGGGGATGCTGCTCTCCATGACCATGCTGATGTGTAACTATGTCAACGTGGAGTGGATGGTGATCGGCTTTATGGCGATGGCCTTCTTTGGTAAAGGCATCGGCGCGCTGGGCTGGGCGGTAATGGCGGATACCGCGCCGAAAGAGATTAGCGGTCTCTCCGGCGGTCTGTTCAATATGTTCGGCAATATCTCCGGCATTGTCACCCCTATCGCCATCGGCTATATCGTCGGCACCACCGGCTCGTTCAACGGCGCGCTGATCTACGTTGGCATCCATGCCCTGGTGGCGGTGCTGAGCTACCTCGTGCTGGTGGGCGATATCAAACGTATCGAACTGAAACCTGTAGCGGGACGTTAATCATGACTACCCAATCCAGCCCAATTATTACTGAGATGAAGGTCATTCCGGTGGCCGGGCACGACAGTATGCTGCTGAACATCGGTGGGGCCCATAACGCCTGGTTTACCCGCAATATCGTGGTGTTGACCGATAATGCCGGACACACTGGCGTAGGCGAAGCACCCGGCGGGGAGGTTATCTACCAGACGCTACTGGCGGCGATCCCGCAGGTGGTGGGCCAGGAGGTCGCCCGACTCAATCGCGTGGTGCAGCAGGTGCATAAAGGCAATCAGGCGGCGGATTTTGATACCTTCGGCAAAGGGGCGTGGACCTTCGAACTGAAGGTTAACGCGGTGGCGGCGCTGGAAGCGGCGCTGCTCGATCTGCTTGGTCAAGTGCTGAAGGTGCCGGTCTGCGAGCTGCTGGGGCCGGGTAAGCAACGTGATGCCGTCACGGTGCTGGGCTACCTGTTCTATATCGGCGATCGGCAGAAAACCGACCTTGGCTATCTGGACCATACGCCGGGCGATCACGAATGGTATCGCCTGCGCCACCAGCAGGCGTTGAGCAGCGAGGCGGTAGTGCGTCTGGCGGAAGCCGCCCAGGATCGCTACGGTTTCAAAGACTTTAAGCTCAAAGGCGGCGTGCTGCCCGGCGAGCAGGAGATCGACACCGCCCGGGCGCTGAAAAAGCGTTTCCCGGATGCGCGCATCACCGTCGACCCGAACGGCGCCTGGCTGCTGGATGAGGCCATCGCGCTGTGCACAGGCCTGCAGGATGTCCTGACCTACGCCGAAGATCCGTGCGGCGCCGAGCAAGGCTTCTCCGGCCGGGAGGTGATGGCCGAGTTCCGCCGCGCCACCGGGCTGCCGGTCGCCACCAATATGATCGCCACCAACTGGCGCGAAATGGGCCATGCGGTGATGCTCAACGCCGTCGACATCCCGCTGGCGGACCCGCATTTCTGGACGCTCTCCGGTGCGGTGCGGGTGGCGCAGCTGTGCGACGACTGGGGGCTCACCTGGGGCTGCCATTCCAACAACCACTTTGATATTTCCCTGGCGATGTTTACCCACGTCGGCGCCGCCGCGCCGGGCAACCCCACCGCCATCGATACCCATTGGATCTGGCAGGAGGGCGACGCGCGCCTGACCAAAAATCCGCTGCAGATTATTCACGGCAGCATTGCCGTGCCAGACGCGCCGGGGCTCGGCGTGGAACTTGACTGGGAGCAGGTGCGCAAAGCCCATGAGGCCTATAAAGCGCTGCCGGGCGGCGCACGCAACGATGCAGGCCCGATGCAGTACCTGATCCCCGGCTGGACATTCGACCGTAAACGTCCCGTTTTCGGTCGTCACTAATTAAAAAGGATGATGCTATGACGACTTTCACTTCAACACCTATTGTTACGACCATGCAGGTGATCCCGGTTGCTGGCCATGACAGTATGCTGATGAACCTGAGTGGCGCGCACGCCCCGTATTTCACCCGTAATATCGTGATTATCAAAGATAACGCTGGCCATACCGGCGTCGGTGAAATTCCGGGAGGTGAAAAAATTCGCCAGACGCTGGAGGATGCCATTCCGCTGGTGGTGGGCAAAACGCTGGGCGAGTATAAAAACGTGCTCGGCGCGGTACGCAACCAGTTTGCCGACCGCGACGCCGGGGGCCGGGGCCTGCAGACCTTCGACCTGCGTACCACCATTCACGTGGTGACCGGCATCGAAGCCGCACTGCTGGACCTGCTGGGCCAGCACCTTGGCGTCAATGTCGCTTCCCTGCTCGGCGATGGCCAGCAGCGCAGCGAAGTGGAAATGCTGGGCTATCTGTTCTTTATCGGGAATCGCCATGCGACGCCGCTGGCCTATCAGAGCCAGCCGGATGAGCAGTGCGAGTGGTATCGCCTGCGTCATGAAGAGGCGATGACGCCGGATGCGGTGGTCCGCCTGGCGGAAGCGGCGTATGAAAAATACGGCTTCAACGACTTTAAGCTGAAGGGCGGCGTGCTGGCCGGTTTTGAAGAAGCTGAAGCGATCAGCGCCCTGGCGAAGCGCTTCCCGAACGCCCGTGTCACCCTCGACCCGAACGGCGCCTGGCTGCTGGAGGAAGCCATTCAGATTGGTAAACAGCTGAAGGGCGTGCTGGCCTATGCGGAGGATCCGTGCGGCGCTGAACAGGGCTTCTCCGGCCGCGAAGTGATGGCCGAGTTCCGCCGTGCGACAGGCCTGCCGACCGCCACCAATATGATCGCCACCGACTGGCGGCAGATGGGACATACGCTGTCCCTGCAGTCGGTGGATATCCCGCTGGCGGATCCGCACTTCTGGACCATGCAGGGGTCGGTGCGCGTAGCGCAGATGTGTCATGAATTCGGCCTGACCTGGGGTTCGCACTCTAATAATCACTTCGACGTGTCGCTGGCGATGTTTACCCATGTTGCCGCGGCGGCACCGGGTAAAATTACCGCTATCGATACCCACTGGATCTGGCAGGAGGGTAACCAGCGTCTGACCAAACAACCTTTTGAAATCAAAGGCGGTATGGTGCAGGTTCCGAGTACCCCGGGCCTGGGGGTTGAGCTGGATATGGACCGCGTGATGCAGGCAAATGAGCTATATAAGAAACATGGTCTTGGCGCCCGCGACGATGCGATGGCGATGCAGTATCTGATCCCGGGCTGGACCTTTGACAACAAGCGTCCCTGCATGGTGCGCTAAATGGCCGCCGGCCTCTGCGGGGGCCGGCATTGCGCGACAGCGCCAGGAGTTGGCTCAGAGTAAGGACAGCACATGAAAATAGTGATCGCACCGGATTCCTGGAAGGAGAGTCTGAGCGCGCTGGAAGTGGCCACGGCGATAGAGCAAGGCTTTCGCGAGATTTATCCTGATGCGGAGTACGTCAAGCTGCCGGTTGCCGACGGTGGGGAAGGGACGGTGGAAGCTATGGTGGCGGCTACCGGCGGGCATCAGGTTCCGCTGATGGTCACCGGGCCGCTGGGAGAATCCGTTGAGGCATTTTATGGGCTATCCGGCGATCGCCAGTGCGCCTTTATCGAAATGGCGGCCGCCAGTGGGCTGGAGAGCGTCCCGCCGGCGCAACGTAATCCGCTGCTGACCACTTCCTGGGGCACCGGGGAGTTAATCCGCCATGCGCTGGACGCCGGCGTGCGGCAGATCATTATTGGTATTGGCGGTAGTGCGACCAATGACGGCGGCGCTGGCATGGTGCAGGCGCTGGGGGCGAAACTGTTGACCGCCGATGGCGAGCAAATCGCCTCCGGAGGTGGTGCGCTGGAGACGCTGGCGCGTATCGACCTTAGCGAACTCGATCCGCGGCTGGCAGATTGCCAGATTGACGTCGCCTGCGATGTCACCAACCCGTTGACCGGCCCGCAGGGGGCCAGTGCGGTGTTCGGCCCGCAAAAAGGAGCGACGGCGCAGATGATCGACCGGCTCGACAGCGGCCTGCAGCACTATGCCCGGATCATCGCCCGCGATTTAGATATCGACGTGCTGAGCCTTGAGGGCGGGGGTGCGGCGGGCGGCATGGGCGCGGCACTGTATGCGTTCTGTGGTGCTCAGTTGCGTCCGGGCATTGAGATTGTCACCGATGCGCTGCAGCTGGCTGAGCGGGTGGCGGATGCCGATTTAGTGATCACCGGCGAAGGGCGTATCGATAGCCAGACGATCCACGGCAAGGTCCCGGTGGGAGTGGCGAAGGTAGCGAAGCGTTTTAACGTCCCGGTGATCGGCATTGCCGGCAGCCTTACCGCCGATGTTGGCGTCGTGCATCAGCACGGGCTGGATGCGGTATTTAGCGTGTTGTATACCATTTGTACCCTCGATGAAGCGCTGGCCAACGCTGCCGCCAACCTGCGAATGACGGCGCGTAACGTAGCCGCGGTTTTGCAGATGGGTGATAAGCGGTAATGGGTGCATCCCGGCTGGCGCAGTGGTATTTGTAGCCCGGATAAGGTGCGTAACACTGCGATCCGGGAACCGTCCCCGGTGGCGCTTACGCTTACCGAGGCTACCAACCGAATACCGGACCGTAACACTGCGATCCGGGAACCGTCCCCGGTGGCGCTTACGCTTACCGGGGCTACCAACCGAGTACTGGACCGTAACACTGCGATCCGGGAACCATCCCCGGTGGCGCTTACGCTTACCGGGGCTACCAGCCGAATACCGGACCGTAGGGCGTAGCGCCGCTATCCGGGGTTTACACCCCCATCCGGCACGCTTCGCGCGCCACATTATCCATCTCATCTAACAGCTCAAGCAGCTCTGGCTCCAGATCCTCGGCGGCGGTGCCTGCCCGCAGCTGACTTTCCAGGGTATGACAAAGCTTTTTGAGTCGCGGCACGCCGCTATAGCTGCAGCTGCCGTGCAGTTTGTGGATCAGATCCACCAGCCCTTCCGGCTCTTCGCCGACCAGTTGCTCTTCCACTTTATTTCTCACCTCCGGCATAAAGGCGATCAGCATTTGCAGCATTTCCCGGGCCAGATCCGGCTTCATAGCCGCCTGACGCAGCGCCAGCTGCCAGTCGAGCGTCTGGTTATGGTCGATAACCGGCTCGGCAGGCGCTACCGCCGCCGGGGTGACGTTATGCAGGCCGGGCTGGTAGCGTAGCAGCAGAGCGTGCAGTTTCTCTTCTTCAATTGGCTTCGCCAGATAATCGTTCATGCCGGCGCTCAGTAACTTCTCACGCTGGCCCTCCAGAGCATGCGCGGTGACCGCAATAACCGGCGTTTGTTGATGATGTGACAGGTGATGAATAAGCTCGCAGGCGCGGATGCCGTCCATATCCGGCATCTGAATATCCATCAGGATCAGATCCATCTGCAGCTGCTTGGCCTTGTCCACCGCCTGCTGGCCGCTGTCGCAGAGGATCACCTGCTGCACGAGGTCGTCCAACAGGGCGCCAATCAGCTTCAGGTTAGCTGGGTTGTCGTCGACGGCCATCACGGTCATTGGCAACTTATGACTGTCGACCTGCATCAGCGGTGCGGAGGCAAGCGCGTGGCTGGTAGCCACCAGCGCCGGTAACAGACGGGTGGTGGTGAGCGGTTTCAACAGGCAGGCAGCAACGCCATCGCGCTTCAGGGCTTCGGCGCTGACCTGGGCATGACATGGCAGAGCGAGCAGCACGTTGTCAGACATTGCGCAGGCTTTGACTAATTTTTCCCGGTGCGGCGATAAATCGCGCATTGAGACCGGGATGCCGACCAGCAGAATGTCATACTGCGCTTCCGCCAGCGAGGAGAAGGTAGGGCTATAAACCACCTCAAGCGGCGTGGCGGCCAGCATCTCCAGCGTACATTGCGCCGCCGTCGCGTTGGCCTCCACATAGGCCAGACGCTTGCCCGCCAGCCCGTCGGTGTTTAGCATATCCGGAATAGCGTTCGGGTTGAGATCGAGGCTGATATGGAACCAGAAGGTAGACCCGCGGTTCGGCTGACTGTGGAACGAAATATCCCCGCCCATCTCCTTGACCAGCCGCTGGGTGATCACCAGCCCAAGCCCGGTGCCGCCGTGACGGCGTGAAATGCTGGCATCGGCCTGACGGAAGGCCTGGAACAGTCGGGACTGATCGCGCTCGGGGATGCCGATGCCGGTATCGTGGATCTGAATTTCGATCTGTACCCGCGAATTACTGATGGCCCGCTGCTCCACCAGCACGTCGATATTGCCGTGCTCGGTAAATTTGATGGCGTTGCCCACGAGGTTGGTCACAATCTGCTGCAGACGCAGCGGGTCGCCGATGACGTTATCCGGCACATTGTTCTTAATGTTCAGCGTCAGTTCCAGCCCTTTATCATGCGCGGAATGCGCCAGCAGGGTGACCACTTCATCAAGCGAGGTGCGCAGCAGGAACGGAATACTCTCCAGAATGAGCTTCCCGGCTTCCAGCTTGGAAAAGTCGAGCACGTCATTGATGATCGCCAGCAGATTGTTGGCCGAACGTTCGATGGTGGTCAGGTGGTCGCGCTGCGTGGCGTTGAGATCGGTTTTCAGCGTCAGGCGGGTAAAGCCGATCACCCCATTGAGCGGGGTGCGCAGTTCGTGGGACATATTGGCCAGGAACTCAGACTTAATGCGCGCCGCCTCCTGGGCGCGCTTTTTCGCCAGGTCCAGCTCGACGTTCTGGATCTCCATCTGCTCAAGCGTTTCCCGTAGATCGGAGGTCGCCTGGTCGACGTTGTGCTGCATCTCCTCATGATACGCCGCCAGCGACATGGCCATCGAGTTAATGCCATTTTTTAGCATATCCAGTTCGCCGAGCATAAAGCCCTCGACGCGGCTGTCCAGCTGCCCGCGGCGGATGCGGTCAACGGTATTGACCATATTGCGAATGGGGCCAGTGACGTCGCGCATCAGGCGCCAGCCGAAGATCAGCGCGATGCCGATGCAGAACAGCATCATCACGCTGGAGATGAAAATTTCTTTGTACTGCTGGAGGCGGACCGATTGCAGATCCAGCTCCAGCGCGACATAGCCCAGCATATTGCCCGGCATTTTGGCATCAGATTCGGGGGATTCATCCGGAGAATAGCTTTCCGAAACAATCGGCGTGCGTAGGATCATCATGTCGCCGTCGCGGATGACGCTGAGATGGCGGGGGAACGCTTCGCCTTTCGGGATCTGGAGTTCGCTGGGATTCAGATGGTAATTGGAGGTGACAAACAAGCGGTTATGCGAATCGTACACCGAAATGGCCCGCACGATCTCGGAGTGACGACGATGCAGAACGCTGATCAGCTGGCCGATGGATTCGCGGTTTTGCAAGTTCATGCCATATTCGCTGGAGACCGCCAGTGGTTCGATAATACTGGCGCCAGCGTCCTCCAGCTGGCGTTGCAGGTCGTTATAACGATGAGCAACAAAGAAAATACTGAGCAACAACCCAATCAGGACAGTTGGCGCCAGAATCAGAATCATCATGCGAGCACGCAGGCTGTAGTTGGTCATGCGGTTCCATTATGGGAGAATATAGACATCATCGTTCGGTGCGCGTCGGTGCGCCTCGCGGCGCTGTCGCTCTGAACGAGCTCGTTTTATTTGATTGAGACAACTCTCTACGATGGCGCAATTCTACTCTGCAAAACGGCGTGTGACGACGCGCCAGATCATAACCGTTACAGTCAATGACCTCGATCCCTTTGGTCAGGGCGTTGCCCGCCACCAGGGAAAAGCGCTGTTTGTCGGCGGCGTGCTGCCCCAGGAGCAGGCCGAGGTGGTGCTGGTGGAAGACAAAAAACAGTATGCCCGCGCCGAGGTAAAACGCCGTCTAACCGACAGCCCGCAGCGCCAGGCGCCGCGCTGCCCGCATTTTGGCGTCTGCGGCGGCTGTCAACAGCAGCATGCCAGCGTGCCGCTTCAGCAGCAAAGTAAACGCGCCGCGCTGGGGCGACTGATGAAGCGCGAGGTGGATGAAGTCATCGCCGGCGCGCCGTGGGGCTACCGCCGTCGCGCGCGCTTGAGCTTGAATTATCAGCCGAAGACCCAACAATTGCAGATGGGTTTTCGCCAGGCCAATGCCAAAGCGATCGTCGATGTGGTGCAGTGCCCTGTTTTGGTGCCCCAACTTGAGGCATTGCTGCCCGCCGTGCGCGAGTGCTTAGGCGCGCTGAGCGCATTACGTCACCTCGGCCACCTCGAGCTGGTGCAGGCGGATAACGGCCCGCTGATGGTACTGCGTCATACCGCGGAGCTGCCGGCAGTTGACAGGGAAAAACTGGAACGCTTTTCGCAAACTCACGGTCTTTCCCTGTACCTCGCGCCGCAAAGCGAGATACTGGAACATATTCATGGCGAAGCGCCATGGTATACCTCAGACGGACTACGCTTAGTGTTCAGTCCGCGGGATTTTATCCAGGTCAACGACGGTGTGAATCAGCAGATGGTGCGTACCGCGCTGGAATGGCTGGAGCTGCAACCCGAAGACCGGGTGCTGGATCTGTTCTGCGGGATGGGCAATTTTACCCTGCCGCTGGCGACGCGCGCTGCTCATGTGGTGGGCGTGGAAGGGGTGCCGGCGCTGGTGGAGAAAGGGCGGGAAAACGCTGCCCGCAATGGTTTATCAAATGTCACTTTCTTCCATGAAAATCTGGAAGAAGACGTCACCCGTCAGGCTTGGGCGAAGCACGGCTTTGATAAAGTGCTGCTTGACCCGGCCCGCGCCGGCGCGCCGGGCGTGATGCCGCATATTATAAAGCTGGCACCGCGGCGGGTGGTGTATGTTTCCTGCAACCCCGCGACGCTGGCGCGAGACAGCGAAACCCTGTTGCAGGCTGGATATCAGATTCAATGCCTGGCGATGCTGGATATGTTCCCGCATACCGGCCATCTGGAATCAATGGTGTTGTTTGAGCGCAGGCTTACATAAGGTCATTCACAACGTCGCAGAAGAGCCGCCCCGGCCATCAATGCTGACGCGACCTGCAGGATGACATGTAGAAAGTTGAGGCTTGCCGACTTCGGCAGGCCGGTCCCTTAAGGAGAGGACAATGGTTGCGGTAAGAAGTGCACATCTTAATAAAGCTGGTGAATTTGACCCGAAGAAATGGATCGCGAGTCTGGGAATTTCCAGCCAGCAGTCGTGTGAGCGCTTAGCCGAAACCTGGGATTATTGTCGCGAAAAAACGCAAGGACACCCGCAGGCGGACCTGCTGCTGTGGCGGGGCGTCGAAATGGTGGAGATCCTGTCCACCCTGAGTATGGACATCGATACGCTGCGCGCGGCGCTGCTGTTCCCGCTGGCCGACGGCGAAGTCGTCAGCGAAGAGGTCATGCAGGAGACCGTGGGTAAATCGGTCGTGACCCTGATTCACGGGGTGCGGGACATGGCCGCTATCCGCCAGCTGAAAGCCACCCATACCGACTCGGTCTCTTCCGAGCAGGTGGATAACATTCGCCGCATGCTGCTGGCGATGGTTGACGATTTCCGCTGCGTGGTCATCAAACTTGCCGAGCGTATCGCGCATCTGCGCGAGGTCAAGGACGCGCCGGAAGATGAGCGCGTTCTCGCGGCGAAAGAGTGCACTAATATCTATGCTCCGCTGGCGAACCGCTTAGGTATCGGCCAGCTGAAGTGGGAGCTGGAAGATTACTGCTTCCGCTATTTGCACCCGGCGGAATACAAGCGCATTGCCAAACTGCTCCACGAGCGCCGTATCGACCGCGAGCATTACATCGAAGAGTTCGTCGGCCACCTGCGCTCAGAGATGAAAGCTGAAGGGGTCAAGGCCGAGGTCTATGGCCGGCCGAAGCATATCTACAGTATCTGGCGCAAAATGCAGAAAAAACACCTCGCTTTCGACGAGCTGTTTGACGTTCGCGCGGTGCGTATTGTGGCTGAGCGTTTGCAGGATTGCTATGCCGCGCTGGGGATCGTCCATACTCACTACCGCCATCTGCCGGATGAGTTTGACGACTACGTAGCTAACCCGAAACCCAACGGTTACCAGTCTATCCATACTGTGGTGCTGGGGCCGAGCGGCAAGACAGTAGAGATTCAGATCCGCACCAGGCAGATGCATGAAGATGCCGAGCTGGGCGTGGCCGCGCACTGGAAGTACAAAGAGGGCGCGGGAGCGGGCACCGGCGGTGGCCGTGGCTATGAGGATCGCATTGCCTGGCTGCGCAAGCTGATTGCCTGGCAGGAAGAGATGGCCGACTCCGGCGAAATGCTCGACGAAGTGCGCAGCCAGGTCTTTGACGACCGGGTGTATGTCTTTACGCCGAAAGGCGACGTGGTGGACCTGCCGGCGGGGTCGACGCCGCTTGACTTTGCCTACCATATCCACAGCGACGTTGGGCATCGCTGCATTGGCGCCAAAATTGGCGGCCGCATCGTGCCGTTCACCTACCAGTTGCAGATGGGCGATCAGATCGAAATTATTACCCAGAAGCAGCCGAACCCGAGCCGTGACTGGCTGAACCCGAACCTCGGCTATGTAACCACCAGCCGCGGACGTTCGAAGATCCACGCCTGGTTCCGTAAACAGGACCGCGACAAGAATATTCTCGCCGGTCGGCAGATCCTCGACGACGAGCTGGAGCATCTGGGCATCAGCCTGAAGGATGCGGAAAAGCACCTGCTGCCGCGCTATAACTTCAACGAGCTTGATGAACTGCTGGCCGCCATCGGCGGTGGCGATATCCGTCTCAACCAGATGGTCAATTTCCTGCAGGCGCAGTTCAACAAGCCGAGCGCCGCCGAGCAGGATGCGGCCGCGCTGAAGCAGCTGCAGCAGAAAACCTACGCGCCGCAGAATCGCACTAAGGACAATGGCCGGGTAGTGGTGGAAGGGGTAGGCAACCTGATGCACCATATTGCCCGCTGCTGCCAGCCGATCCCGGGCGACGAAATCGTCGGCTTTATCACCCAGGGGCGAGGGATTTCCGTGCATCGCGCCGACTGCGATCAGCTGGCTGAACTGCAGTCGCATGCCCCGGAGCGCATCGTCGATGCGGTATGGGGCGAAAGCTACTCGGCGGGCTACTCGCTGGTGGTCAGGGTGGAGGCGAACGATCGCAGCGGTTTACTGCGCGATATCACCACTATCCTCGCCAATGAGAAGGTGAACGTGCTGGGCGTCGCCAGCCGCAGCGATACCCGTCAGCAGCTGGCAACCATCGATATGACCATTGAGATTTACAACCTGCAGGTGCTGGGCCGGGTGCTCGGTAAGCTTAACCAGGTGCCGGATGTGATCGACGCGCGCCGTCTGCACGGCGGTTAATTCGTCTGTAGGCCGGATAAGGCGAAGCCGCCATCCGGCAATTTCGCAACGTCGGATAAGGTCTAAACGCCTTATCCGGCCGACTATTTTTAAAATTTCCAGGATTGTCACATGACTCAAATTGACCGCTTGCTCGGCATCATGCGCCGCCTGCGCGACCCGGAAAACGGCTGCCCGTGGGATAAAGAGCAGACTTTCGCCACCATCGCTCCGTATACCCTCGAAGAGACCTATGAAGTGCTGGACGCCATTTCGCGAGAGGATTTTGAGGACCTGCGCGGTGAGCTGGGCGATCTGCTGTTCCAGGTGGTGTTCTATGCGCAAATGGCGCAGGAAGAGGGACGCTTTAACTTTGACGATATCTGCACCGCCATCAGCGACAAGCTGGAGCGTCGCCATCCGCATATCTTCGGCGAGGCATCGGCGGGCAATAGCGCGGAAGTCCTGGCTCGCTGGGAGCAAATCAAAAGCGCCGAGCGGGCGGAAAAAGCCCAGCATTCGGCACTGGACGATATTCCCCATAGCCTGCCGGCGCTGATGCGCGCGCATAAAATCCAGCGCCGCTGCTCGGCAGTGGGTTTCGACTGGACCTCGCTTGGGCCGGTGCTCGACAAAGTGCATGAAGAAATTGATGAAGTGATGCATGAAGCGCAACAGGCGGTGGTGGATGAAGCAAAACTGGAAGAGGAAGTGGGCGATCTGCTGTTTGCCACGGTGAATTTATCCCGTCATTTGGGCGTCAAAGCCGAGGTGGCGCTACAGAAAGCAAATCTCAAATTTGAGCGTCGCTTCCGTGAAGTCGAGCGTATTGTCGCCGCCCGCGGCCTGGAAATGACCGGCGTCGACCTCGATACCATGGAAGAAGTGTGGCAGGAAGTAAAACGCCAGGAAACTGATCTCTAACGGGTTTTCGTGATCAAGCGCGATTTGTGTGATTTTATAAATAACAAGCGCTTGATTTACGTCAAAAACATTTCGCCAAAAGCGTCTATTTTCTCTTTCCGTTATGTCGTTGAAACACCATGTAGCCTGCCTCTTCGAGTTGTTCGAGTCGCAACACAGGTGCAACTTGAAGAACGAAGGGGAGGGGAAGAATGAAAGTTTGTGGCGTCACGCATGTTCGGGTATACTACTTTCCCGTCCTGGTTATTCCATCGTTTTACCCTAACTTCTCAGGTTCAGCATGACAACGAACTATATTTTTGTGACCGGCGGGGTCGTATCCTCTCTGGGTAAAGGCATTGCCGCAGCCTCCCTGGCAGCCATTCTTGAAGCCCGTGGTCTCAACGTGACCATCATGAAACTGGATCCGTATATCAACGTCGATCCGGGCACCATGAGCCCAATCCAGCATGGGGAAGTGTTCGTTACTGAAGACGGCGCAGAAACCGATCTGGACCTGGGCCACTATGAGCGTTTCATTCGCACCAAGATGACGCGCCGCAACAACTTCACCACCGGCCGTATCTACTCCGACGTGCTGCGCAAAGAGCGTCGTGGCGACTACCTGGGCGCGACCGTACAGGTTATCCCGCACATCACCAACGCGATCAAAGAGCGCGTGCTGGCGGGCGGCGAAGGCCATGACGTGGTGCTGGTGGAAATCGGCGGTACCGTAGGCGATATCGAATCCCTGCCGTTCCTCGAAGCCATTCGTCAGATGGCGGTAGAGATCGGCCGCGAGCATACTCTGTTTATGCACCTGACGCTGGTGCCGTACATGGCCGCTGCGGGCGAAGTCAAAACCAAACCGACCCAGCACTCTGTTAAAGAGCTGCTCTCCATCGGTATCCAGCCAGATATCCTGATCTGCCGCTCCGATCGCGCGGTTCCGGCCAACGAACGAGCGAAAATTGCTTTGTTCTGTAACGTTCCGGAAAAGGCTGTGATTTCTCTGAAAGACGTCGATTCCATTTATAAAATTCCGGGCCTGTTGAAATCTC
>ERZ506839.52-NODE-52-length-27741-cov-4.78043_pt1 | contig 27741 bp, 26 predicted proteins | sample MGYA00513180_ERZ506839 | MGnify/ENA metagenome assembly ERZ506839
GGAGTTCAGACGTGTGCTCTTCCGATCTCCTTTAGCGACGGCTCACCGCTGACGGCGGAAGATGTCGCCTTTACCCTGACGGTCCTGCTCGACCCCAGCTATGATGGCGATACCGACATCACCTTGGCCAATATCGCTGGCGGCGCGGACTACAAAGCCGGCAAGGCTGACAGCGTCAGCGGCCTGAAGGTCATCAACCCGCTCACTCTGCAGGTGACCACCACGCAGCCAGGCGCCACCACGCTGGCCAAAATTGGCGGGCCTGTACTGTCGAAAGCCTGGTACGGCAAAGGGTATCAGCGGGGAAATCTCGACTATCTGCGCTCACTGCACGGCAAGCCGCTGGGCAACGGCCCTTACGTGTACGACAAATACATTCCCGGTCAGGAAATTCGCTTCCATGCCAATAGCCATTTTTACCGTGGGACGCCGCCAACGCCGCGCTTTATCTATCGCGTGACCAATCCGTCCACCAACTTCCAGCTGTTCCAGACCGGGGAGACCGACTACGACGCCTTTACCTCGCGCCCCGACGATATTGAGCAACTGAAGATGCTCGGCTTCGCCAATATTAATCTTTACGGCTCCAGCGACTACAGCCAGGTGGAATTCAACGTGCATCGCCCGGCGCTACAGGATAAGCGGGTGCGCCAGGCGCTGATTTACGGCCTGGATCGGCAGAAGCTGATCGACGTGGTCTATCAGGGGTACGGCAAAGTCGCCATCGAACCGATCGCGCCGATCTCCTGGGCCTTTAACGCTGAAGGCGTCAACCCTTACCCTTACGATCCGGCACAGGCGAAAAAGCTGCTGGATGAGGCCGGCTGGAAAGCTGGCGCCGACGGTATCCGCGCCAAAGACGGCCAGCGCCTGGAGCTGACCCTGCTGGTGAGCAAGAAGGTGCTCAACGATGCGCTGATCCCCATCGCCAAGGAGAACTGGCGGCAGATTGGCGTGCTGCTGAAGCCGCAGGTGGTGGATTTCAACGCCCTGATGGCGCAGCGTAAAGCCGGAAATTACGATCTGGCCTCCTTTAGCACCAGCACCCTCAACGACCCGCACGATGGGGTATGGGATTTTTACAGCAGCGAAGCTAAAGAGTCCGGCTACCATAACGCGGAAGTCGATAAGCTGATTAACGCCGGCAACGCGGTGCTCGACATTGAACAGCGCAAGCCGATCTACCACCAGCTGTATAAAGTGCTGGCCGACGATCCGCCGGTGATCCTGCTCGGCTATCGCGAGATCCTTTCCGCCAGCAGCGCCCGCGTCAGCGGCTTTAAGCCGGATATCTACAACGGCCTGACCGGCAGCCTGCCGGATGTAAAAATCGTCAAGTAAATCCCCCTGGCCGCCGGGTTAACCGGCGGCTGATGTGAGACCGTCATGAAAAATTTCATCCTGAGGCGCTTGCTGCAAACGCTGCCGATGCTGCTGCTGGCCTCGTTCATCATTTTTATGCTGTTCGCCAAAACCCCCGGCGACTTTATCGATGGCAATATCACCCTCACCGCTGCCCGCGCTGCGGAGCTGAAGGCGATCTACGGCCTCGACCAGCCGCTGTTCACCCGCTACCTCCACTGGCTGGGACAGCTGCTTCGCGGCGATTTAGGCTTTTCACTGCAATATCAGATCCCGGTCAGCCAGTTGCTCAACCAGTACATCTGGAACTCTTTTCTGCTGGCCAGCGTCGCGCTGGTCTTTTACTGGGGCATTGGCCTGGCGGTCGGCGTGGTTTCTGCCCTGCGACCTGGCTCCTGGTTTGATCATCTGGTGAGCGTCGCGGTGTTTGCCGCCATGTCGTTCCCCACCTTTTTCCTCTGCCTGCTGCTGATTAAATGGTTTGCCGTCGATCTCCACTGGCTACCGGTAGGCGGGATGACCAACACCGGCAGCGACGAGAGCGGCTGGCAGTATGTACTGCAGGTGGCCGCCCACCTGGCGCTGCCGGTGCTGGCGCTGGTGATGCTGCAGGCGGGCAGCCTGACGCGCTATGTGCGCGCCAGTATGCTCGACGTGGTGAAAATGGATTTTATCCGTACCGCCCGCGCCAAGGGATTGCAGGAGCGCACGGTGATCCTCAAACATGCCCTGCGCAACGCCCTGCTGCCGATTATCACCCTGCTGGGCTTCGAGCTGCCGGGGCTGTTCTCCGGGGCGATCATTACCGAAAAGGTATTCAACTGGCCGGGGGCGGGCCACATTCATATCGACTCGCTGGCGGCCCGCGACTATCCGGTGCTGATGGGGTTTACCCTGTTTCTGGCGGTGCTGACGATAGTCGGGAATCTGCTCGCCGACGTGCTGTACGCCTGGGCCGATCCGCGTATTCGGGTGAGGTCATGATGATGCTGTCTTATTTTGCTTCCCGTCGCCGCCAGCGACAGGCGGCTATCCCGGCGCTGGCGCACATTACCCCCTCGCCCTGGCGCCAGGGGTGGCGACAGCTGCGCCGTAACCGGCTGGCCATGTTCTGCCTGATCCTGTTGGCGGTAATGGCGGTGTGGTGCGTGCTGGGGCCCGTCTGGTCGCCGTGGAAAGAGGATGCCACCGATGCTCTGAGCATCAACCAACCGCCCGGGGAGGAACACTGGCTGGGGACCGACTTCCTCGGTCGCGATGTCTACACCCGCCTGCTGCTGGCCGGGCGCATATCGCTGATTATCGGCCTGCTGACCATGGTGATGTCAGTGTTTCTCGGTTACCTGCTCGGCGCCCTCTCGGGGTATCTCGGCGGGTTAACCGACAAACTGATCATGCGCGTGGCCGACCTGGTGATGACCATTCCCGGATTACCGCTGTTAATTGTCGCCGGGGCGATGCTTTCCGAGCTCGATTTTTCCCCGGACTCGCGCATTTACATGGTAGTGGTGATGCTCAGCCTGCTGGAGTGGCCCCGACTGGCGCGGCTGGTGCGCGGACAATGTCTCTCCCTGCGCGAACGCGATTTTATGCTGGCCACCCAGGTGCTGGGCCTGTCGGCGCGCCGCCGGCTGTTTGGCCACCTGCTGCCGAATACCATTCCGATTCTGGTGGTGATGGCGACCATGGCCGTCGCCAACGCCATTCTCAGTGAATCCGCGCTGAGCTATCTCGGCCTCGGCGTGGTACCGCCGACGCCGTCGTGGGGCAATATGATGGATGCCGCCAATAGCCTGATCGATTTCCAGCGCCGCCCCTGGCTGTGGATGCCGCCGGGCATCGCCATCTTTATCACCGTGATTGCTATCAACGTGCTGGGCGATGGCCTGCGCGACGCCATGGATCCCAATATGAAACCGAGGCTGAAATGACCCCGCCGTTAGTCTCCTTTAATCATCTTTCCGTCTCTTTCGCCGGCGAACGCACCCGCGTGCGCGCGGTGCAGGAGGTCTCTTTCACCATTCAGGCCGGACAAACCGTTGGCGTAGTGGGCGAATCCGGCTGCGGCAAAAGCGTCACCGCCATGGCGCTGATGGGTCTCCTGCCACCGCAGGCGGCGCGCATCGACGGCGGCGAGATCCGCTTCGCGGACCGCGATCTGCTGCGGCTGAAAGCCAGACAGATGGCCGACCTGCGCGGCCACCAGCTGGCCATGATCTTTCAGGAACCGATGTCGGCCCTGAACCCGGTGTTGACCATCGGGGAGCAGCTGTGCGAACCGCCGATCCGCCACCTCGGCGCCACGCCGAAAGCCGCCTGGCAGCAGGCCATCCAGCTGTTAAGCGAGGTCGGCCTGGCGCGCGGCGACAGCCTGATGACCCGCTATCCTCACCAGCTTTCCGGCGGCATGCTGCAGCGGGTGATGATCGCCATGGCGCTGAGCTGTCGGCCCAAACTGCTGATCGCCGATGAACCGACCACCGCCCTGGACGTCACCGTGCAGGCGCAGATCCTGCGCCTGCTGCGCGATCGGGCGCGGGCCAGCCAGATGGCGATGATGCTGATTACCCACGATCTGGGGGTGATCGCGCAGATGGCCGAGCAGGTAGTGGTGATGTATGCCGGACGGATCGTGGAACAGGGCGCCACCGCGGAGGTGTTACGGCATCCGCAGCACCCTTACACGCAGGGGCTGATCGCCTCCCGGCCGGTGCCGGGTGAGCGGCGTCGGCGGCTGTACTCTATTCCCGGCCAGGTGCCGGATCTGGCCGCTCTGCCAGCGGGCTGCGCCTTTGCAGGGCGCTGCGAGCGGGCGACAGCGCGCTGCCGGGAGGCGATTCCGCCCCTGCTCGGTGAGCGCCAGCGGGCCGCCTGCTTTTATAGCGAATTTACGGAGGCGACAGCATGAGCGAACGCTATGTCATTGAAGTGGATGGTCTGAAAAAATATTTTCCCCTGCGCTACGGCCTGTTTGGCCAGCAGACCGGCGAGCTTCGCGCAGTGGACGGCGTCAGCTTTAACATCCGTCCGGGCACCATTTTTGGCCTGGTGGGCGAGTCCGGCAGCGGTAAAACCACCGTCGGCCGGACCCTGCTTGGCCTGTATGAGAAAAGTGCCGGCAGCGTGAAATTTCACGGTCAGGAGCTGGCCGACCTGACTGCGCCTGCCCTGCGCGCCATCCGGCCCAGAATGCAGCTGGTGTTTCAGGATCCCTACAGCTCGCTGAACCCACGGCTGCGTATTGGCGACGCGATTGGCGAAGCTATGCTGCAGCACAAGCTGTGCACCCGCGATGAGCTGTATGACCGGGTGATCGCCGTGATGAAGATCTGTGGCCTGGCGCCGGAACACTACGCCCGCTTCCCGCATCAGTTCTCCGGCGGCCAGCGCCAGCGGATCGGTATTGCCCGGGCGCTGATCCTTAACCCGGATTTTATCGTCGCTGATGAGCCCATCTCGGCTCTCGATGTGTCGATTCAGGCGCAGATTATCAATTTGTTTTCCGACCTGCGCGACGACCGCGGCGTCACGTTCCTGTTTATCTCCCATGACCTCGGGGTGGTGGAGCATTTATGTGACGATGTGGCGGTAATGTATCTCGGGCAGCTGGTGGAAAGCGCCAGCCGCGATGCGCTGTTCAGTCGCCCTCTCCATCCCTATACCCGCGCCCTGCTGGCCGCGGTGCCCACCCTCGACCCGCACAGTGAACCACAGGCGCTGGTGCAAGGCGAGATCCCGGATCCAGCCAATCCGCCCACCGGCTGCCGCTTTTCATCCCGCTGCCCGCTGGCCAGCGAACGTTGCCGCAGAGAGCCTCCGGCGCTACGCGAGATAGTCCCCGGCCATCGGGTTGCCTGTCATTGGGTCGCACCCTGAGCACGGTCGGCGGGGTTGTTTATTTCTAAACAACCGGCCGATTGTGCGCGACGGCGCCAGGCTTTACTATCCGCTCCGTCTTGTGAGACGCGTTATGAATGAAGCGTAATATTTTTGTTCTTTTTGCCCGATGGCTTCGGGCATTTTTTTCTCCATGCCCGGGAGCGATCCTGCTGGCAACCCATTTAGCGGGGCGCGGTCGCCCGTCTGTCAAAACGCAGCAATGGAATTGCTCGTCCGCGCCCCGCTATCCCTTTCCCACCAGCGTTCAAAAGCCTTCTGAAAATCAGAAATAATGAGATTGTCAGGGGTATAGCTTTATCTTATTTTTTAAGCGTGTACTCCCCATTAAGGAAACAACATCATGCTTAAGCGTCGCACTCTCAAAACAGCACTGGCGGCGGTTATTTCTCTTGCCGTGCTGGCCGCGCCGGTCTATGCCAACCCGGGTAACGGCAACGGTAATGGTGGTGGTAATCACGGGAACAGCGGTAACCATGGCAATAGCGGCAATCATGGTAACAGCAGTAACAATGGCGACCATGGCAATAAAGGCCAGAATAAAGGTCAGTCCACTGACGATCATGGCAAACGCAAAAACTACGGCAAACCCGACCACGTCGATAGCGATATTAGCTTTTCACGGGCGCGCTCCCTTGCCGTGAACTATGGTCTGGTCGGCTATCAGGCGCTGCCGCCGGGTATCGCCAAAAACGTCGCCCGCGGCAAACCGCTCCCTCCGGGTATCGCGAAAAAGACCCTGCCTGCTTCGATGATTAACGACCTGCCCTACTATCCTGGCTACGAATGGCGTGCGGTCGGCGATGATCTGGTGCTGGTCGCCCTGAGCACCGCGATCGTCACCGCCGTGATTAACGGTGTGTTTGACTAAATCACCTGCTTGTTGAAAAGCCTCGCCCCGGCGAGGCTTTTTTGTGCCTGCTGCCGGTGAGTGACGACTCACCGGCATAACCAGTATGATAACGGTTCAACCAACCCGGGACTGACTATGGACAAAGACACAGTAGTAACGCTGTTGAAATACAAGCGCTGGATTGACCTTGCCACCTTGCAGGCGATCCGCGCGATTGACGCAACGGTATATGGTGAAAAACGTCATCTGACCCTCAGGCTGATGAACCATATCCATGTCGTTGACATGATTTTCCGGGCGAACCTGCGCGGCAGGCCGCACGGTTACACCGCGCTGAATACCCCTGAGACGCCAACCGTTGATCAGCTGGAAACGGCCATGACCGCCTGTACGGACGAATACATTCAGTACGCCAGCGCCATGACCCCCGCCGATTTCCACCAACGTATCGCCTTCAAATTCGTCGACGGCGGCGACGGCAATATGACCGCAATGGAGATGCTGAATCACATGCTCTTTCACGGCACCTATCACCGCGGGGCGGTGGGCTGGATGATTGGCGAATGCGGCGGCGTGCCGCCGAAAGAGGTGCTGACCGTTTTCCTGCGCGACCATCATTCCTGAGGAAGCGAAACCATCTGCCGTGTATCGCGCGGAGAATCAGCAGGAGCTCTGCCTGATGACGGGTATGAGTTTTCCGGTACAGGGCGCGGAGGTGGGTTCTGAAGGTGGCGATGGATACGCCCAGATGTAAGGCGCATTCATCCGGGGTCATGTCCCTCACCAGCAGCTCCGCCACCGCATTCTCGGCGGGCTTGACATTAAACAGCTCCATCAAAGCGCTGCCGGTGAGAAACACCAGTTTCTGCAGCGCCGATTTCCACAAATCAGGATCCAGGGTGGCCATCAGCACCGTTTCCAGGATCTCGATATAATTAGCGGACTCCCGCTTGATAGCCAGAACGCTGGGTGGCTTTCGTTTTGTGCTCTGCGCCAGTCCGGCTTATCTGGCGGAATACGGCGTTCCCGGCTCGCCAGCGGAATTGGCGGCGCATAATTGCATTTTTTTCCGCTTCCCCGCGACGGAGCTGATCCAGCCCTGGGAGCTACGCGATATGCGGCTGACGGGAGATTTCAGGGCCGCTTCCGTGATAACGGTCAATAACATTGAGGCCGTCATTCGCTTAAGTACGGCGGAAATGGGCATCGCTTGTGTGCCTGATTTTGTCGTGCGCGAGGCCATGGATGAGGGACGGCTGCAGGAGGTGTTGCCCAGCTGTTGCGTGAAGGATGGGCATTTCTCGGTCCTGTGGCCCGCCAGCCGCTATCTGTCACCGCGAATACGCTGTTTTATCGATTTTATGGCTGCGGCAAAGATACCCTTGTCACCCGCATCGGCACCCCTATCCCTTGTATCTAACAATTTGAGGTGATTCACTACCCCCACTGAAGCAGAGTGTGCCGCCCCCTTCCCTTAAGGTCAGAAATGTCTGCACCGATGAATCCTGATCTGCAGCATATGGCCCTCCGCTTCACCTTTCACACCAGCTTATCTGGGTGAACGGTTAGTGGGAACTCGACTCCGTATATCCAAGGCGAACTGGCGTGGAGTGAATCCGAGTTCTTCGTTTCATGGCAACGTCCCCCTTGATTAAGAATAGCGCTGCATCGACCGATTGAACTCACAGCGCAGGGCAGACGTTGAATCTTAAAAACAGAGAAGCAAAAAATATTAATCAGGAAAAAGCCCCGCGTAAGAACAGTAGATGAAACGGTGCGCTGTACTGAACAGGCGAATATTCCCCGCAACAATGCGTGTTCTCAAGAGAAGAACAAAGAACCTGGGCGTGGTGGCAATAAGCCTTTTGTTTGCGAATATGTCATATTCACAGGCCCTTAGATAAGCGCGGGAAAGTAAGAAATGCCTTCCCGGTGATTCTACCGGGAAGGGGAAGGTTCAGACTGCTGGTGACCAGAGATCATAGTTCAGGGCAAAGCTGCTGCCATCTCGAACAACTTTACCCGTGGTTGGCAGGTTAAAATGCATTCCGCTAACGGCCAGGTTATCACTCGCAGCACGGTCAAGCAGTCTGCCCCGGACGGCAGCAGCGGCCACAGGATCGCTGTCGAACGCGATGGTTACATCAGGCTGAGCAACCTGGACATGCGGGAAATGAACGATATCGCCCCAGATGAGCAGAGATTCTTTTTCATCGCCCAGCAGGTATCCGCTGTGGCCCGGTGTATGGCCAAACAGTTCAACGGTCTGGATCCCCGGCAGGATAGCTTCCTCACGAAAAGGCACCAGTTTGTCGTCGTAGGCGTTAAAAGCGTTTTTAGCTACCTCAAAGAACGGCCTGAACGCATCAGGCGCGCTGGCTGAAATAGTTTCATCGCGCCAGAAAGCGAGTTCTTTTTCATGAACAAAAAGCTGTTGAACATTACGGAACACCGGAGTCTGCAGAGGGCCGGCAAGACCACCGATATGATCCGGGTGCGCGTGAGTCAGTAAAATGGTGTCGATAGCGAGCGGGTCAATACCGGCAGCGGCCAGCGCAACCTGAAGCCGACCGCCCCAGCCATTGATACCGCCAGCACCGCTGTCTACCAGGATAGTGCGCTCAGGTGTCTGGATCACGTAAACGTTGATATTAATGCGAGGCAATGCTGGCACGCCCCGCTTCTGAAGGAGTGCCTCCGCTCGGGAGCCTTCGATACCAGACAATAGCTCAAAGGATACATCCAGGTAACCATCACTGAGCATGGTCACAGTCATGTTGCCCACTTTTTTGCGATTAATGGCTGGTGCCTGCCAGTTGTATTGTGAATTCAAGAGTTACTCCATTGCGGTGAAGTTATTTCAGGAAATAAACCGATTGGCGAATGCAACTTTCTCATAGTGGGTTTGAGGTTTACTCAACCACTACAACGATTTTGCCAACCTGTCCATTTGCTTCCATATAGCGCTGTGCATCCGCAATATCCTCAAGCGGAAATGTTTTATCAATGACCGGTTTCAGTTTGCCGGAACGTAACCCTTCGGTGACGAAGGATTTTGCGCGTGCCCTTTTTTCAGGGTCCGTCGTGATTTCGAACAGCTCGTATCCACGGAGCGTGAGATGCTTACCGAGAATATCAAAGACAGGCACAAGCAGGTCGCGGCTGTCTAGCGCGCCGTACTGGAAGAACATACCTTGCGGTGCCATCACCTGGGTCAGTTTTGCCACGTCCGGCCCACCGACAGGATCAAAAACAATATGGGCGCCCATGCCATCTGTCGCATGATTGATTTCCGCAACCATATCCTGCTCAGCGGTAGCTATAACAGTGGCGGCACCCGCTTTAAGAAGCATGTCTCTTTTTTCGGCAGTCCGGGTAAGCGCAATGGGTTTAGCACCCAGCATGTTAGCTATCTGTATGGCAGCCAGTCCTACGCTGCTTGATGCCGCGCGGATCACAACATTCTGCCCAGCCTGAAGGTTGCCATATTCAACCAGCGCGCCATATGCAGTGATATACATCATCCAGCTTGCAGCGGCTTCCTCAAAGGAAAGATTTTCAGGATGCTTCACAACAGCGTGCACAGGTGCATTGACCACTTCGCCGTACATACCGTATTCATTAAACATAAATGAAGGGATTACGCTGACCAGATCGCCAGTGGTAAATGCCTCAACATTCTCACCTACGGCCTGCACAACGCCAGCCGCTTCATAACCAAGACGTGCCGGAAATTCCGGCTCAATAACATATTGGCCGTTGCGGTACATGATTTCTGCACGGTTAAGTCCAATAGCATGTACGCGAATCTGAACTTCACCCGCTGCTGGTGCGGGCACCTCCACATCGACAACTTCCAAAACTTCCGGACCACCGGTGCGGTTAAAGGTAACAACTTTAGACATTTTCAGCTCTCGTCAGTTATCAGCATATCTTTAGAATATTGTTGAAGACATGCCCGGTTCATTTACTGACAATCTACGCTGCTATAAACGTACCAAAAATAGCTGACAGGGAACTTCAGTATTAATTATCTGTTAACAATCCACTGGTTTCAGCGGTTCTGCATGGTCAGAACTTCACTGAACCAGTCGATAAAGACCCGTACTTTGGGGGAAAGGTAGCGCCTGTCCGGATACAGCACCGACACGGGCTTGGACACAGAAGGGTATTGCGTCAGAATCTCTTCAAGAGCGCCGGAAGCAATATGTGGAGCAAGGGCGTTTAAGGTGCCCTGAATTATGCCGAGGCCCGCCAGGCCACAGGAGAGCAGAATATCTGAATTATCAACCAGCATGCTGCCCACGGGACGCAACGAAACGATCTTCCCGTCCTTAATAAATTTCCACTCCATCACATCACGACTGTGGTCGCTGAAAAAATTTATTGCCCGATGCTGCTCCAGATCCGCAAGTGTTTCCGGTCGTCCATGTTGTTGCAGGTAAGACGGGGCTGCACAGGTGACCATCCTGATGTCACCAAGACGTCTGGAGATAAAACTCGAATCCTGAAGCTCGCCCAGGCGGACAAGACAGTCCACACCTTCCGTGATTAGATCGGTTTTTTTGTCCGATGAAACCAAAATGACATCAATGTCAGGATACAGTGACTGGAAATGTTTGAGATTAGGGATCAGTATGGCGTGAGCCAGCGCCAGCGGGACATCAAGCCTGAGCCGCCCCCGAGGCGGAAGAGTAGGTGAAAAACTCGCCATCATGTCATTAACTTCAGACAATACAAGCCTGGCGCGATGATAAAACGCCTCCCCTTCAGCCGTAACGCTCAACTTACGAGTAGTGCGATGGATGAGTTTTACGCCGAGGTCGTCCTCTATCTGCTGTATCGCTTTGCTCACGGTGGGACGATGAATCTGCAGAATGTCAGCGGCTCTTGTAAAGCTGCCCTGCTCAACAACCTGTACGAAAATATTAAGGTATTCAATCATGTTTGAATGCACGTGATCACCTGGCTTTAGTTAGGCTGTTCGTAGCTGGTATTGTAAAGTAAACAATTCCGATGGGCATCAAACTAAGGACTTGATGGCTTTCAAAATGTCCGCTCCTGGCTCGAAGCGGGCGTACTGGGTGCGTTTAAAGTCCGCTGTGAGCGAAGAACGGACGTTCATGAAATAATGGGGCCAGTGAGCATCGACAAGTATGCCCAAAATCATGCTCATTGATTTTGGGCTTAAGATACTATGCACATCAACATAAACCGCTTCCAGGCCGCAGAGAAAACTACGTCAGAAGCTTAATTTATCCTGCTTTTTTGTCCGCAACCCGTTAATAATACCTAAAAATGCAAGCCCGACGGGAACAAGGGATCCCCACAGGACGGCGTTCCAGCCGTAGAGACTGAGCAGGGCTCCTGAAGAAAATGACCCAACAATCATCACCCCAAACACCACAAAATCATTCAGGGACTGGACCTGGTTTTTCTCTTCGGGACGGTGATATTCAATGATCTTCGCCGATGCGCCGGTGAAGCCAAAATTCCAGCCCAGACCCAGCAATATCAGCGACAGCCAGTAGTGAAAAATATCAGTTCCACCAAGTCCGGCCAGCACAGAGCATGCCGTGATAAGCAGACCCGCAGCGGCGATACGCATGGCCCCAAAACGGTTAATTAATTTGCCGGTGAAAAAGCCCGGACCGTACATGGCAATCACATGCCACTGGATACCAAGATTGGACGCCTGCTGAGAAATGCCGTGCATGTGCATCGAGAGGGGGGCTGCCGTCATCAGGAAATTCATCACCATATAGGTGACCGCACCGCTGAATACGGTTCTGGCAAACCCTGGCTGTCGGACAATCTCGCGCAAAGGTCGTCCACCCGTTTTTACTGCGCCGGCAGGTTCTGTGGTTTTCACGTCTTTGAGTATGAATGCCGAAATAACGGCCACGAGCGCCTGGGCGAGGAACGTGACGGCGAAGGTATGAGGCGGCCAGAGGTGCATCGTTCCGGAAACCAGCATGGGCCCAACCACGCCGGCAATCACTCCGCCCCCCATAACCAGCGACAAAGCCCTGGCCCTTCGTTCGGGCGTAACGCCGTCCGTTGCGGCAAAACGAAAGCTGAGCGCGACTGCCGCATAGGCACCGCCCAGAAATGCAGCAATGCAGAACAGCAGGAATGAGCCGATGAAGACGGCCAGAGCAGCCGTCAGGCCGGTGATGACGCCTGCTCCGGTGCCGACCATAAAGGCAGTTTTACGACCATTTTTCCGCGCCAATGAGCCTAACGGCAGAATGCAGGCCGCCATCCCCAGAACAAACATGGTGATGGGCAGGGTGGCCAGCGAACTGGCAGGTGCAATCGCATTACCCACAATTGCCCCTGTGGCATAAAAGACGACGGAGTTAGCACCGGCGAGAGCCTGTGCGGCCGACAGGCGTATAATATTATTTTTCTGATCTGCAACGGGCAGGAAATGTTCTGCGGACATGTGATTAATTATCCTGATTCATGGTGAGCACTATCCGGTATCGCGCCAGACCCTGCTTCAGTCTGCTGAGCGCCTCATTTGCCCTTTCAAATGGCAGCAGTTCAGTGACAGGCAACGTCTGAAAGAGGTGGCTGAACTGTAGTGCGCGCTCGGTTTGCGCCGGTGTGCTGACGAAGGATCCTGTCAGGGTACGTTCAGCGCCGATCATCATACCCGGCGTGACCTGCACCGGCGTTTGTCCGGTACCCAGCAGGATCGCTTTTCCCCGGGGGGCGAGGGCGGACAGAAGGGCTGATACCGTTTCTGAATCCGGTGCCGTTGCCACAATAAAATCCACACCGCCGTCATTTTTCAGACGTTCTGATGCGTTTTCCTTAAGTGTATCGATGTAGTGATGCGCACCCAGCTCAATGGCCGCTCGTTCTTTATCGCTACCGCGCGCCACCACCGTAACGTCAAACCCCATTTTACGGGCGTACTGAACGGCCATGTGGCCAAGGCCACCCATTCCGAGAACCGCCACTCTGTCGCCCGCTCTGGCGCCAGAATTACGCAGTGCGTTGAAGGTTGCGGTACCGGCGCAAAGGATCGGCGCTGCATGTACGGAAGAGAGCGCGGAGGGGATGGCTATCAGCGCGGTATGCCGCATGACAACGTACTCTGCGTAGCCGCCATCGCAGCTGAGTCCTGGCGTAAGCTGATTTTCACAGAGGTGAAAAAGCCCGCTGCGACAGGGTTTGCAGTGCTGACAGTATCCCCCCAGACGCCCGATGCCAACCCGCTGACCGGTTTGCCAGATATCGGGTACCCTGTTCCCTTTCCGGGCAATAAATCCGACAATTTCATGTCCCGGTATACGGCCGGGCTGGCCCGCCTGCGGCGCTTTTTCCGCGTCCCGGAGATCGGCACCGCATACGCCGCATGCTTCAATTCTGATGAGCACCTCATCCGGGCCGGGAGCGGGTACCGGCCGCTCTGTCATTTCCAGCACCCCGGGGGCAACGATCTGCATAGCGCGATATTTTTTATTCATAAATTGCACCGGAAAAATTAGGGATATCAGATGGCAAGGGCGACGAGAAAACGGGATACCATGTTATAGGCGGCGACAGTAGCAACCGCTTCCACGGTCTCTTTTTCACCTAACAGGCTTTTCAGCGCCCCGATGATGTTCTCCTCAACCACGACGTTCCGGGTGGACTGGTCCGTAAGATGTATCAGCAACGTTTCGGTGTCATTAAAGATGTGTGGCGCGGAGGATAACCGCAGGGCTTCTGCTTTTTCAGCCGTTCCGCCTGCATCCAGATAGGCAGGGTAGTGCACGTTCCATTCAAATTCTGCTTTATTCAGCCAGGTAACGCGCAGCATGATCAGTTCCCGGTATTCAAGGCTGAGCGAAAATTCCTGACGTACCCGTACCATCAGTTCGTTCCAGCCCGTGGCCAGGGGGGCACTCTTCAGTAATACCCGGTCAATACCTATCAGTTTTCCGCCGGGCCGACGGGCCTTTATCGCGTTGAGAAGATTGGCGTCAACGGGCTCTTCATCCTGCCAGGGGGTTACTCTTGGTGTGGTCATATCATTTTTTCCTGTTGAACAAAACAATCCAGCCGCGTCAGCTCAGTATTAAGTCACCTTCGATGAGCATATTCTGGGCCAGTAACCACCGGTTCAGGGAGGAGTCAATCACCCGCTGATGGACCCCTTCAAACTGATGCACCGTGCCGCTACCGCTTACGTGGATGACATACACAAGCCTGCCGGAGGCATCCTCTGCAGGTCTGTCACCGGAGGCAGGTATACCCTTCGGAAGGTGCCCGTCAGTGTGAATTTCAAGATGCGTAAGGGCGAGACCTTCAGCCCTGGCTTCGAGAATAAAGGCGGCCATTATGCAGGCGTTAAACGCAGCGAGCATCAGCTCCTGGGGGTCAGGAGCCAGCCCTTCGCCACCCAGCGAAACCGGTTCATCGGAATCGATAACATGACTTTGCAGGGCCGGCGAAGCGTTGTCTGCGGAAAAGGACTGGCAGAGCGTCCGGCTGGCCATGCCCCCCTGCCATGAGGTGACAAGGTCATAATGCACGGTCTGGATTTGCATAATTACTCCAGTGCCGCACGCGGGTAAGCGCGTGCGGCATGGTCATCAGGCGTTACGGCCAGCCATTACGCCACCATCAATATCCCAGATAGCGCCGGTGACCCAGCCAGTCTTGTCAGAAAGCAGGAAAGCAACGGTTTCCGCGATATCGACCGGGGTACCCACGCGACCGATCGGGTGGAAGCTGTCAAAGCTGCTCATCACGTCCTTCACGTCGTCTTTCGGAATGAAGCCTTCGTAAATTGGCGTGTGAACAACGGCCGGAGACACCGCATTCACGCGGATCCCTTTTTCACCCAGCTCAATGGCCAGGTTTTTGGTCAGCGCGTGCAGACCCGCTTTTGCCATTGAGTAAGCTGAAGACGGAGTGGCACCGATGGCCTGCTGTGCCCACATGGAACCGATATTAACGATGGAGCCTTTAATGCCGGCTTCGACCATATTGCGCACCACGTCACGGGTAATAAAGAACGTCGCGCGGTTAATGCTCATGTACATGTCATAGTCTGACGTTTCATGTTCGGTGAACGGTTTCGGGAAAAATACGCCAGCCGCATTGACCAGCAGGCTAATATCTTTGTGTTCGGCATTAATGGTATTCACCACGTGCTGCATACCTTCTTCTTTCATCAGGTCGGCAACGATGATGGAAACCTGACCGTCTGCAGCCAGCGCCTGGCGGGCCTGCTCGGCTTTGTCCTGACGATTGCCAACCAGCACAACGCTGCCACCGTTTTTCAGAACCAGCTTCGCCGTTTCGAAGCCCATACCGCTTGTACCACCGACCACTAACAGTTTTTTACCGGCAAAAGATGCGTTCATCGCTAACCTCTTTGAATTCATATGGTTGTCATTGATGAAAAGCCGCGCTCCTCATCGTGTGAAATCAGAATGCCACCCGGGCCCCTGATTGACGACTGAGAAGAAATTGCGACTCAGGAAAGAAAATCTTTCTCGCTGGCGTATACTGAGGAAAATAATGCATCAGGATAACCTCAATGCGATCGCTAAACCGACTTAAATGGCTGCATGCTTTTGAAGCCACCGCCAGGCACGGCAGCTTTACCGGCGCGGCACAGGAGCTGGGTGTTACGCCCGCCGCAGTAGGCCAGCTGGTCCGCTCGCTGGAAGACTGGGTCGGACACCCGCTTCTTCACCGCACCCGCTCAGGAAAAGAGCGGCTGACGCTGGTTGACGAAGCGCAGGAGGCACTCCAGGACATCACGCAGGGGCTCGACAAACTTGAAACCGGATTAAACAAGCTTCGTGGTCGCCGCTCGCGCTCAGTGGTGGTGGTGACGGCATCGCAGGTACTGATGATGAACTGGTTGATGGATCGCCTGAACCGGTTTTCGGAAGCGCACGAAAATATCGATCTGCGGCTTAACGTCACGGAAAAGCTGATGGACGTGTCGCACGGCGAGGCGGATATAGGTATTCGCTGCGGCCAGGGCGACTGGCCAGGCGTGAATAAAACCTGGCTGATGGATGAGGAAGCGGTACTGGTCTGCAGTCCCCACCTGGTGCCGTCCGGGAAAATGGCCTGCAGTGAATGGCTCGCCACGCAAAAACTCATTCATGATGACACGCCCCACCCGGGGGCGGATTTTCCGTCATGGAATGATGTCCTGATGGCGGTCGGTGCCCCCGAAGCGCTGGAAAGCGGGCTGCATATTAACTCCACCTCAGCGGTGATTCTGTCGGCCCTGAGCGGCAGAGGCGTGGCCATCGTGCGATACGCTCTGGTGAAAAAGCTTATCGAAACCGGACAGCTGGTCCAGTTGCATCCTGACCACCGGTGGCCGCTCAAGTGGTCTTATTATCTGGTCACCCCGCAGCAGAATGTAATGCGTGATGAAGTAAAAGTTTTCCATGACTGGCTTCTTCAGGATGTCGTTTCAGACCGCTCATAAACTGCCTCATCAGGCATCACGCTGTCCCGGCAATCAGTCCAGCCGCGTGATGCTTTATTCCCTGCTATACCACGACGTAGAATTTCTTCTCTGCTCCGCAAGATTATCTGATTTGTTGAAGCTGTCTGGCTTTCTGATAATCGCCCTCAACGAAAGGTAATACAGGCCGGGTTTTTAAGCGGGCGTGTTACCTCAACCCTGAGCGAAGGAGAGAACGATGGCTTATCTGCAAATCACCCTGGATATCAGTAATGAAAACCGTGCGGCAGCCGCGGGGGTATACCAGAAATACAAAACCCCGTTTCTGACCACCATCGAGGGTGCCACCTCTAAAGAGCTGCTTGTCCGTGATGAGGATGTCCAGGTGCTGCACGGCTTTAAGACTGTAGCGCAGGCGCAGGCATACCTTGGCAGTCCGCTGTTCACGCAGGATGTCGTTGCAGGATTAAAACCCTATTTAAACAGCGCGCCTGACGTACGTATTTTCGACGTCATGTAATGATTTTTCTGAGACAAAAAATAACCGGAGTTTTCAATGTTCTTAAACTGGAATGAATATCGCAGTGGCCTGCTCGCCACCATCGGCAAATTTGCCAAACTGCAGCCAGAGTTTATGAAAGGCTTTCAACAGATGGATAAAGGGGCGTCAGAAAACAAGCACCTCGATCCCAAAACCCATGAACTGATTGCACTGGCCGTGGCCGTCACCACCCGCTGTGACGGTTGCCTGGCCGTACACGTCGACGCTGCTGTTAAGCACGGTGCCACGCGCGAAGAGATCGCCGAAGCGCTGGCCGTTGCCATTAACCTGAACACTGGCGCAGCGCTGACATATACCGCGCGTGCTCTGGATGTTTACGATAATCTGCCGAACAAATAGGCCTGCAGACGGCCCCTGCGGGGCCGTCTAATCACTCACTATGATGTTACTGAATTCTGATTTTTCGCAGCGTGCGATCGTTACTCCGGACGATTATCAGTGGATACCTTCTCCCCAGCCCGGCGTTAAGCGCGTGATGCTTGACCGGATTGGTCGCGAGCAGGCCCGCGCAACCAGCCTTGTCCGGTATGCGCCCGGATCCGAATTTCCCGCACACAGCCATCCAGGCGGAGAGGAGATTCTGGTGCTCGAGGGGACTTTTACCGAAAACGGGGTCAACTATCCTGCCGGCTGGTATCTGCGCAGCCCGGACGGTTCTTCTCACCAGCCCTCAAGTCGCGACGGCACAACCATTTTCGTCAAGCTGCGCCAGATGTCTGCCGATGAACGCCAGCCGGTCAGGATAAATACGCAGGAGGCAGCTAACTGGCACGGTCAGCCGCAAAGACAAGTCTGCCCTTTATTCTCCGGCACCTCAGAAACTGTTCTGCTTCAGAAAATTGCCCCGGGCGAGCGGATCTTCTGTGCGCCGCTTGTTGGCGGAGCAGAGATCCTTCTTCTGCAGGGAGAACTCCATGCGCCGGAAGGTTGCTATGGGGCAGGAAGCTGGATGCGGTTTCCGCCGGGTGATATGCCTGCTCTTATGGCCACCGCCTCTGGCGCACTTTTTTATCTGAAAACGGGACATCTCAGCCCGACAACCCTGAGCGGAGCGACATTATGAAGCAGAGCGCTGTTATCATTGGTGCGGGCATAAGCGGCCTTTATGCCGCCACGCTGCTTGAAAAAGCGGGTGTTGATTATGTGATCCTTGAGGCTCGTGACAGAACGGGCGGGCGCGTGCTGTCAGGCCTGGAACTGGCGGGCACCTCCGCTGGCGTTCATGTAGATATGGGGGCAGCGTGGTTCTGGCCTGATATTCAACCGGACTTCGCGCAACTGATCGAGCGGCTTAATCTTCCGGTAATCGCGCATGGCCGTCCGGGTGACATGCTCTACGAACGCCAGCTGGATTCGCCCCCCGAACGCTACCCGGCATGGGAGAGCTCCCCGGCGTCTTTCAGGCTGAAGGGAGGAATGCAGGCGCTGACGGCGGCACTTAAAAGTCAGATCCCGGCTGAGAAGATTAAAACCGGCCATCAGGTGGTGGCGGTTTCCCGGTCTGGCAAGGAAGTGCTGGTCCATACCCGGTCCGAAGGCAGTAAAAAGGCCGTATTTTCCGGTGAGCATGTCTTCCTCGCTTTGCCTCCTGCCCTGGCAGCTAAAATAGATTTCATACCCGCGATGCCGGAACAGGTGCTGTCGAACTGGCGGAAAATCCCGACATGGATGGCTCCCCATGCAAAATATGTCGCTGTATATAAAACAGACTTATTGCATGAGCGGCAGCTTTCAGGGAATGCAGGAAGCCGCGTGGGGCCAATGGTTGAGATCCACGACGTATCCGAGCCAGACTCGGGCAAAACGGCGATTTTTGGTTTCATTGGCGTACCGGCAAAATCGAGATGGACTGTCAGCGAAGCTGTGCTCAAAGGCCTTTGCCGGGAGCAACTCGTGCGCTTATTTGGACAGGATGCGGCAGAGCCCGAAGCGGAGTATATAAAAGACTGGGCAGCCGATCCGTTTACTGCAACGGAATTTGATCTCCTGCAGGAGGTCGGTCACGCAATGCCTGAGCAACTTCCCGCCAGGGGAGAATGGTCCGGTGAGATAACAGGTATCGCCAGTGAATGGTCGCCACAGTTCTCGGGTTATCTGGCAGGTGCAATTGACTCCGCGTCCATGGGCGTTCAACGCTGGCTACAACAGAAATAAACCGCAAAATTAGGGGGCTATCGTCTGGGCCGGAGAGGGGTTGTTAAAAAACATAAGTATCCGGTTCGATAATACACAGCTATTAAAAACAGCTGGCTTCTGAAACGTCCGCTTCTGGCACAAAGCAGACGTTAACACCTACAGCATCGGGAAGCTTCTGAATACCGCGTCAGCGGCATGGAGGCCCAGATGAGGTTACATGTCTGTGGAGTCAAATGGCGCCGAAAGCCAGGTGTAGCCGGTTACCGAACTATAAATTCTGCCCCCTGCCGTGGTTAGCATTAACCCACTAATAGCTATAAAGAAATTAAGGTAATCCCTTTACCCCCGGTGCGCTGGTTTTACGGCGTTTACGACGTAAAGGACCTGATTACCGGGGTCTTAGCGGAGGTAGCTTGCTGCTAACGCTTAGGGGATATTCTTCAGTTATTTCAGCGACACCAGGAAACTTAACACGGTAGCTGAAAAGCCCAGCGCCGAATATCCTGCCGCCGCGTCAGCGAAAGCCGGCGGCAGGTATACCACGCAAGGGAGCATCCTACCCTTTGGCGAAATTGGCCTGGATCCGCTGCTGCAGATAATCCTCGGCGCTGATGGGCGGGTACTTCCTCTGCGGCCCGAGGATCTCGACATCTTTATTGGCCTGGCAGAAAAACGCCAGGCTGTAGCGCGGCCCTTGATATTCGTGGGGCAGCGGGTTTCTCACCCGATGGAAGTTAGACGGCAGCTGGTCGTCGCTCCAGCGCATCAGCATATCGCCGATATTGCAGGTGATCACCTCTTCCCGCGGCTCAATGCTGGTCCACTGCTGGCTTTCGCGGTCCTTGCCCGGGCAGACCTGCAGGCCGCCCTGGCCGGGACGCTGGAACAGCAGCGTCAGACAGTCAAAATCGGTGTGCGCACCGGCCCGCCACATTCCCTGCTGCGACTGCCCGGTCGCATAGTAATGCAGCATGCGCAAGGTGCTCTGGTAGGTATCACGCTGCGGATCGTGCGCGGTGGTGAAAAACGATTCCGGAAAACCGAGCTTTAAAGCAAAGCAGGAGAGGATCTTCATCCCCAGCTGCCAGCACTGCGATTCAAACCCAAGCATCGTCTGCTGAAATGCTGGCAACTCCCGATCGCTGGGCCAGCGCCCGGCCATCAGCGGCCGGGTTATCTGATACGACTCTTTTTGATCCGGCGTGCGGGTCGATGGCCGAACCTGCGCTTTGCTTTCCCAGCCGGCGTTGCCGGCCAGCGGATACTGGCGCTTCACCTCGTCGGGCAGGTCGAAAAACGCCTCGGTCATGCTGAACGCCTGGCGGATCTCCGCCAGCGGAATACCGTGGTGGCTGACCTGGAAGAAGCCAATCTCCACCGCCGCCTCCCACAGTTGCTCAGCAATGTCTCTTTTTCTTTCGGCAAAGTTCGACAGGTCGATACAGCGCACTTCGCGGGCGAAGGTCTCTTCGCCCTGGGCGCCCATCAGCGCCTCTTTTTCCAGTTCCTGTAAGGTATAGCGTTGATTCTGGGTGGTTGAGGTCATCGTCATTATCCTGTTATCAGTTAAACAGCGGCGCGCTGTTGGAGGGTACGGACGGCCGCCAGCGCGTCGTGGCGCATCGCGTCAAGGTCGAGACCGGGAATGGCGTCATCTTCCACGATGGGCCGGCCATTGAGCAGCAGCGCCTTCAGCGCGGCACGCCCGCCGCAGGCCACCGGCCCAATGGCCATATCGTGCAGGCCGAAGTAGCGCGGATCGTCCAGCCGGTAAATGGCGAGGTCCGCCTGCATGCCGACCTGCAGGGTGCCGCTCTGCGCTAAGCCAAGGATCTGCGCCCCGCCGGCGCTGCCCCAGCGCACCACATCCTCCACGGTGGCCGCATCGGCCCCGCCCTCGAAGGTGCCCCCGGCGTAGCGCGGCTGCGCCAGCATCCCTTTGCGCGCGCGCTGCAGCAGCCATGCGGCATGGGCTTCGCTTTGCATATCCGCCGCTTCATTCGAGGCAGCGCCGTCCACCCCCAGCGAGACCGGGACCCCGGCCTGCTCCAGCGCCAGCAGATCGGCGATGCCGCTGCCCAGCCGACCGTTGCTTTGCGGACAATGGGCGATGCCGGTTCCGGTGCGGCCCAGCAAGGCAATCTCCTCCGGCAGCAGCTTCACCAGATGGGCAAACCACACGTCATTTCCCAGCCAGTCGTGCTCCGCGCAGAACTGCACCGGCGTCATGGCGAATTTCTGCCGCGCGGCATCGAGATAATCGACGGTTTCCGATAAATGGCTGTGCAGCCGGATCCCCAGCTGGCGGGCCAGCTTCGCCATCTCCCGCAGCTGGGCGCCGGGCGCGGAGTGCAGGACGGTAGTGGGCGCCATCACCACCCGGCGCAGAGAATCGGGCCGGGGGTCGTGATAGCGACTGACCAACCGTTCGATATCTGCCATATAGCCGTCGAAGGTTTCCGGACGCAGCGCCACCGGCAGATCCTGTTCCACCGCCCGTCCCTGAGTCGCCCCACCCCGGCACAGAACGATGCGCATCCCCAGCGCTTCCCCTTCGCTGAAGACAATCTCCGAGGTATCGAAGGGCATATCCGGCCAGTACAGGTAGTTGTGATCCGCCACGCTGGCGCAGCCCGAGCGTAGAAGCTCCACCAGACCAATGCGCACCGCCAGACGAAAAGTGTGCTCATCGAAGGCCGCGCGAAAGCGGTACGGCGTGGCGCTCAGCCAGGCCGTCAGGCTCTGGTTTAGCCCCTGCGGCTCGCCCTTCAGCAGCGACTGAAAAAGATGGTGGTGCGTGTTCACCCATGCCGGATAGATCACGCAGTCGCGGGCATCGATCTGTCGCTCTTCCGGCAGCGGGGTCAGGCTGCCGATGGCGGCAATCTTGCCGTCGCGGATGCGAATATCCGGCCCGGCCAGCCGCGCCGCCTCCCCCGGCAGACCGCTGAGGATGGCATGGGCATTTTTAATGATTAATGACATGGCGTCGCTCCTCAGGGTTTAACCTGCATGGCCTGCACAAATTCGGTGGTGTAGGCCTGTTTCCAGTCGGTGGTCGCCGCCAGCAGACCGGCGTTGACCATAAAGTCGCGGGTCTTCTGCCAGCGCGCGTCGGTCATCGTCCCCCAGCCCTGGCTGGTGGCATCCCCGCCGTCGATCAGGTGATGCTCACGGATCTGGGTCACGCCCCAGGCGAGCAGATCGTCGGTCATTTTCGGGTTGTCCTGCTTAATCAACGCATTGCCCGGCGCCGGATTGTTGAGGTAGCTCACCCAGCCCTCCATTGAGGCGCGGACAAACTTCGCCATCGCCGCTTTACGCTCGGCGATGGTGTCCGGGCGGGCGATAAGGATGCCGCCGTACGGGGGATAGCCGTGTTCAGAAAAGAGGAAGAAGTTCGCCTTCACCCCGGCCTTCTGCACCTGAAACACCTCGGAGCTGACATAGGCCTGCTGGGCGACAGCGTCATCGACGACAAAGGGTTGAATATTGAAGGTATAGGGGCGAACCTGCGTGTCGCTCAGCTGGTATTGCGCCTTCAGCCACGGCCACCACGTCGCCTGGCCGGAGCTGGAGACCAGCAGGGTTTTGTCTTTCAGCCCCTGCAGGGAGGTGACATCGGCATGGGTCAGCAGCCCCTGGGGATCGTACTGAAAGGGCGCGGCAATGGCTTTTGCCTGGAAACCGCGCTGAATGCCTTCCAGCAGCTGCAGATCGTAGCCGATGATCACATCGGCCCGCTTTGACAACAGCAACTGCATGCCGTTGACCTGGGGACCACCGGAGCGGATCTCGACGTCGAGACCGTATTTTTTGTACAGCCCAGTGGCCTGAGCCTGATAATAACCCCCCTGCTCCGCCTGGGCGTACCAGGAGGTCAGCAGAACGATTTTCTCCTCGGCCTGAACGGCCAGCGAGACACCGCCGATGGCCATCAGGCCCAGCCAGCGAAAGCCCCGGGGAAGGCGTGCACGACTTTTCATTATCCCTCTCCTCTTCATGCCGGGAGAGGGGCGAGCAAACCACGGCTCAGCCTCCCATCCCGGTCAACATTGAACCGCGACATGGTGACTGAGCAATGTCCCGTATGGATAACCCGTACTGACCGCTTCTACTCACATTCAGCTATACAAAAACAATGCCAGATTTAAACGCCTGCGAACTACCGCGAGAAATCGCCTGCGCCGCCGTCCTTGGGCATGCAACCTTTGATTCATACACACAAAAAACGCACCATTATGGTGCGTACATGAATGATTTTAGTGCCTGCCCGACATCTCACAGCTGGCTGAAGAGCATCTCCAGCTGGTTCAGCATCATCGAGGCGGCGAGGGAAAGCTGGCGGGCGGGCGAAACGCACAGCGCCAGGGTGAAAGGCTTAAGCTGCGGATCGGTTAGCGGCACAAACGCCAGCTGGCCGGACTCGATCTCATCGAGAATATCCAGCCGACACAGGATGCCGATGCCCATCTGCTCTTTGATCAGGGTGCGGATCATGTGAATGTTGTTCGACACCGCCACCTCCTTCACCTCGTTGCCGCTGATGTTCACCAGCGCCTCCACCGGCTCGCTGATCATCAACGGGGCGGAGGGCAGGATAAAGGGGTAGTCGAGGCACTGACTAAAGCGCACCGCGCTGCGGCTGGCCAGCGGATGGCCGGTCGGCACCACGATCCCCATATTCATCTCGGCAAACGCCCGCACCTGCAGTTCGCGGGAGGTCTGAGGATTGAGCATGATGCCGAAATCCGCCTCACCGGAGATCAGCGCCTGCTGAATGTGGATATTGTTGATGGTGGTCAATGTGAAAGAGATGTTGGGATAATGTTTATGCACCTCTTTAAGCATCGTCGAAAAAAAATGCCGGTTTATGGCATCGATGGTGGCGATGCGCACATGCCCCCGCCGCAACCCGCGCAGGTCATCCAGCTGCTCGCAGACCCGGGTAAAGTCCTTTTTCCAGTTATTGGCCGCATGCAGAAGCAGCTCCCCGGCGGCGGTCAGCCGCAGCCCGCTGGGATGGCGCTCGAAGAGCGGCATCGCCAGCTCCTGTTCCACGCGCAAAATCTGCCGGTCGATGGAAGACGCCGACACATGCAGCGCCTCTGACGCTTTACGAAACGACCCCTGACGGGCCACTTCGGTGAAATAGAGCAGAAATCGGGAGAAGGCAAACATGGTTTGGGTGCTCTCTTTTTTGCAACGGGTTGTGCGAATCAAAGCTCTGGACGCAACAGTTTTATCACAATACCGTAGCATTCATAGCGGAGAAACGATCGTTTCACCCATTTTCTTGCACGCCGGACAGTTCACCGCGAAGGGGGAGTTATCTCTTCGCCGCCCCTGGCCGCCCTGCAGACAGCGGAGTGAGGGAGAGAAAACGGTAATGCACAGCCACGATCTTATTTCGGTCTCGGTTGGGGAAATACGCCCCAACGGACAGGGAAATCTATCATTAATATTGCAGGCGGCGGCCGGGGAAATATTACCGGCCTACTCTGCCGGGGCGCATATCGATATTATTATTCCCGGCGTTGGCCCCCGGCAGTATTCCCTGTGCGGCACGCCTGACCGCAGTAATACTTATGAAATTTGCGTCAGGCTGACTGACACCTCCACCGGCGGCTCACGCTATTTGCACAAGCAGGTGAAATCCGGCGATCGGCTCGCCATTTCTCCGCCGCGTAACCATTTTCCCCTGCCGGAGGCCGGGCGCTACCTGCTGTTTGCCGGCGGTATCGGCATCACGCCGTTGCTGGCGATGGCTGAAGCGATTGCCGCCAGAAAGGGGGCACTGGAGCTGCATTATTATGTCACCAGTTCGCGCCAGACGGCCTTCTCCCCGCGCCTGAACCAGCTGACTGCGAGCGGCACGGTGGCGATTCACTGCAGCGAGGAAGGTGCGTCGTTTCGCCAGCGGATCCCCGCCTGCTTAACCACGCCCGATCCTGATACCGCAGTAATAGCCTGCGGCCCGGAGGGTTTTATTCAGCGACTGCGGTCGGTCATGGAGGAATATCGCTGGTCGCCGTCGCAATTCGTCTTCGAGCGTTTTACTCCCGCGGCGGAAAATAATACTGCGGCGAAAAATGCGTTTTATATTGAGCTGGCCTCCAGCGGCCAGCGCCTGCAGGTCGCCGCGGATCAAACCATTGCTCAGGTATTACAGCACGCCGGGGTGGAGGTGATGCTCTCCTGCGAACAGGGAATGTGCGGATCCTGTATTACCGGGGTCCTCGACGGGATCCCCGAACACCGGGACAGCGTGCTGACGGCGGAAGAGAAAGCCGGCAACGACCAGATCACGCTCTGCTGTTCGCGGGCGAAATCGCCGGGTCTGGTTTTGGATCTGTGAGGAGACTGACGATGACGTTCCCCTCCTCTTCTGCGCCGCTCGCCGGCATCAGCCGCGCCCGACTCCCGGCCTGGGCGCTGCCCGACGGCTGGCCGACGCAGGCCAATGGCGAACCGCTGCTGGCGGACCTGGCCTTTCGCGACGGCCGGATTGCCGCATTGACCCCAACCGACCAGCCGGCTGCCGGTCTGTGGGACCTGGCGGGGGCCCTGACGCTCCCCGGCCTGGTGGAACCCCATGCCCATCTGGACAAGACCTTTACCATTGAACGCTGCCGTCCGGCGCAGGCCGGGCTGCTGGCGGCGATCCACGCCATGCACGAGGATCGCCAGCACTGGACCAGGGCGGATATTCAACGTCGGGCGTCCGCCGCGCTGGCCCGGGCGGCAGCGAATGGCGTGACCCATTTGCGCAGCCATATCGACTGGTTTACCGCCGACGCACCCGACGCCTGGCAGGAGATCGCTCGCCTCGATACCGGCGGCATCACCCTGGAGCGAGTGGCGCTGGTCCCGCTGACCCTGTTTCGCGATCCGGCGGACGCCGGGGCCATTGCCCGAACGGTCGCCAACAGCGGGGAGCGCTGCCTGCTGGGCGGCTTTATCCACTCCTCCAACTGGGACGCCGCCGCCATGGCAAACCTGCTGGATAGCGCGGCCCGCTGGGATCTGGATCTGGATTTGCATATCGATGAGGAGCTCCGCGAGGTGTCTCAGGGGCTGATCTGGCTGGCGGACCATCTCTCCCACCACCCTTTTCCCGGGCATATCTGCTGCAGCCACGGCTGCGCGCTGGCCGCCGGCAGCGACGAACAGGCGGCGCCGATCCTGCGCCAGCTGGCGGCGCACGGCGTCACTCTTATCGCCCTGCCGATGACCAACCTGCTGCTGCAGGATGCGACGTTCGGCCGCACGCCGCGCCAGCGAGGGATCACCCTGCTGCACGAGGCGCAGGCCGCCGGCGTGGCCACCCTGCTTGGCTGCGACAACGTACAGGACGCTTTCTGTCCGGCGGGGAGCTATGACCCGCTGGACACCCTGGCCTGCGGCCTGTTCAGCGCTCAGCTCAGCGACCTGTTCGACCGGCAGTCGCGGCTGATCTGCGATCGCGCGGCGTTAACCGGTTCGCCGGCAGACACAGCGCCCTTTGCCGTCGGGGCGGCGGCCAGCGTGGTGATTTTCCCGGGTAGCGACCGTTTTACCTGGCCTTTAAACAGCGCCGCCCGTCTGGTGGTTAACCACGGCAGGTTAACCCACCGGCGCGTGTGGCAAGAGGAGATGGCACATGAGTCTTGAAGCAGGCGCCGGGGCGCCGCTGGCGCGGTATGCCGCCTGGCGCAGGGCCGGCGATTTTATCTTTCTCTCCGGCATTATCCCGGTCAATCCCCTGACCGGCACCGTCGTCAACGGCTTTCAGGATGTGCCTGAGCCGGTGCGGGAGCTGCTGGGGGCGACCGGCGAATTTTCAACCGATGCGAAACAGGGCCCGATCCTCGCCCAGAGCTGGTACGTCCTGGAGAGCATCCGCCGCACCGTGGAGTCCGCGGGAGGGCAGATGAGCGACGTTATCAAGCTGGTGCAGTACTTTCGCAACCTTGACCATTTTCCCTATTACAGCCGGGTCAGGAAGCTGTTTTATCCCGACCAGCCGCCCGTTTCCACCGTGGTGCAGGTCAGCGAAATGCTGCCCGACGCCACGGTATTGATTGAAGTTGAAGCAACCGTCTGGTTACCCCAGCCAATTCACTCCGAGGCACCGCGATGATTAATGGTTACATTCCTGCCGCGCGCTTTCTCCCTTTTCTGAGCTGGACGGACGTGGCCGCCCTGCCGGATAAAAGCAATACGGTTATCGTCCTCCCCACCGGGGCGATCGAACAGCACGGCCCGCATCTGCCCTGCTCGGTGGACAGCGTGATATCTTCCGGCGTGGCGGGCCATGCCCTCGCCAGGCTGCCGGCGACGATCCCGGCCTACGCCATTCCGCCGATCGTCTACGGTAAGTCCGAGGAGCATCTGCATTTTCCCGGCACCCTGACCCTTAGCGGCGATACGCTGCTGCATACCCTGCTGGAGATCGCCGAATCTCTCTATCGGGCCGGTTTTCGCAAGCTGCTGAAGATCGGAAGAGCGTCG
>ERZ506839.54-NODE-54-length-26624-cov-5.95495_pt1 | contig 26624 bp, 19 predicted proteins | sample MGYA00513180_ERZ506839 | MGnify/ENA metagenome assembly ERZ506839
TCACCGCTGGCCAACGGGACGCCGGAAGAGATTCGTAATAACCCGGACGTGATCCGCGCATACCTTGGTGAGGCATAAGATGGAAAACGCGATGTTAACTTTTGACAACGTCAGCGCCCACTACGGCAAGATTCAGGCGCTGCACAATGTCAGCCTGCATATCAAACAGGGCGAAATCGTCACGCTGATCGGCGCCAACGGCGCGGGGAAAACCACCCTGCTCGGCACGCTGTGCGGCGACCCGCGGGCCTCCAGCGGGCGCATTGTCTTTGACGGTAAGGATATTACCGACTGGCAAACCGCGAAGATCATGCGCGAGGCGGTGGCGATCGTCCCGGAAGGGCGACGCGTCTTTTCGCGTATGACGGTGGAAGAGAACCTGGCGATGGGCGGTTTTTTTGCCGACCGCGATCAGTTCCAGACCCGTATCAAGTGGGTGTATGAACTGTTCCCGCGTCTGCATGAACGCCGAATTCAGCGCGCCGGCACCATGTCCGGCGGCGAGCAGCAGATGCTGGCGATCGGTCGCGCCCTGATGAGCCAGCCGCGCCTGCTGCTGCTGGATGAACCGTCGCTGGGGCTGGCGCCGATTATCATTCAGCAGATTTTCGACACCATCGAGCAGCTGCGCGAGCAGGGGATGACGATCTTCCTCGTCGAGCAGAACGCCAACCAGGCGCTGAAGCTGGCCGACCGCGGCTATGTGCTGGAGAACGGTCACGTGGTGCTGGAGGATACCGGCGACGCGCTGCTGGCCAACGAGGCGGTACGCAGCGCCTATCTCGGCGGTTAATTCATCGCAACCCGGCGTCGTTCACTTCGCCGGTTTGTACCCCGGGCGAGGCGCTTGCGCCGACCCCGGGAGCCGATAGCACAACTATTATCCGTGTCTCAGCTCCCACTTTACTTCCCCCGTCCTTTCACCGGCTTGTCATCTCTCTGACCCGTTACTATCTTTTTTTTGTAATAAAAAAGTTATTTTTCTGTAATTCGAACATGTCATGTTACCCCGCGAGCATAAAACGCGTGAAATCGCGCATCCGGCACAACAAGAGAGATAACCGATGATATCGTTACGACATACAGCTTTAGGACTGGCGCTGAGCCTGACTTTTGCCGGTCAGGCCCTGGCGGTTACCACCATCCCATTCTGGCACTCAATGGAAGGCGAGCTGGGTAAAGAAGTGGATTCTCTGGCGCAACGCTTTAACGCGGCCAATCCTGATTACAAAATCGTTCCGGTATACAAAGGCAACTATGAACAGAGCCTGAGCGCCGGTATCGCCGCCTTCCGTACCGGCAACGCGCCGGCGATCCTGCAGGTATATGAAGTCGGTACCGCCACCATGATGGCGTCAAAAGCCATTAAGCCGGTCTACCAGGTGTTTAGCGAGGCGGGCATCAAGTTTGATGAATCGCAGTTCGTACCGACGGTGGCCGGGTATTACACCGATTCGAAAACCGGCCATCTGCTCTCCCAGCCGTTTAACAGCTCTACCCCGGTGCTCTACTACAACAAAGACGCCTTCAAAAAAGCAGGTTTAGATCCGGAGCAGCCGCCGAAGACCTGGCAGGATCTGGCGGCCTACACCGCGAAGCTGAAAGCCGCCGGAATGAAGTGTGGCTACGCCAGCGGCTGGCAGGGCTGGATCCAGATTGAAAACTTCAGCGCCTGGCACGGTCTGCCGGTGGCGACGAAAAACAATGGCTTTGACGGCACCGACGCGGTGCTGGAGTTCAACAAGCCGGAGCAGGTGAAGCATATCGCGCTGCTCGAAGAGATGAACAAGAAGGGCGATTTCAGCTACTTCGGGCGTAAGGACGAGTCCACTGAAAAGTTCTATAACGGCGACTGCGCCATTACCACTGCCTCGTCCGGCTCGCTGGCTGATATCCGCCAGTACGCCAAATTTAACTACGGCGTCGGCATGATGCCTTACGATGCCGATGTGAAAGGTGCGCCGCAGAACGCCATCATCGGCGGGGCCAGCCTGTGGGTGATGCAGGGCAAAGATAAAGAGACCTACACCGGTGTGGCGAAGTTCCTCGACTTCCTGACCAAACCGGAAAACGCCGCCGAGTGGCACCAGAAAACCGGCTACCTGCCGATCACTACCGCGGCCTACGATCTGACGCGTCAGCAGGGCTTCTATGATAAGAACCCGGGCGCCGATATCGCCACCCGCCAGATGCTGAACAAGCCGCCGTTGCCGTTCACCAAAGGCCTGCGTCTGGGCAACATGCCGCAAATCCGCACCATCGTCGATGAAGAGCTGGAGAGCGTGTGGACCGGCAAGAAAACCCCGCAACAGGCGCTGGACTCCGCCGTTCAGCGCGGGAATCAACTGCTGCGCCGTTTCGAGCAAGCAACCAAATCGTAATCTGTAACTTGCCCGGTGGCGCTGCGCTTACCGGGCCTACGATGTGCCCTATGTAGGCCGGGTAAGGCGTAGCCGCCACCCGGCATTGTTCAGGAACCCAATCGCAATGTCCTCATCCCGTCCGGTATTCCGCTCGCGCTGGCTGCCCTATGTGCTGGTCGCGCCGCAGCTGATTATCACGCTGATTTTCTTTATCTGGCCAGCGGGCGAAGCGCTGTGGTACTCGCTGCAGAGCGTCGATCCGTTTGGCCTTTCCAGCCAGTTTGTCGGCCTGGATAACTTCGTCACGCTGTTCCACGACCCGTACTATCTGGACTCGTTCTGGACCACTATAAAATTCAGCACCCTGGTGACCGTCAGCGGCCTGCTCATTTCGCTGTTTTTTGCCGCGCTGGTCGACTATGTAGTGCGCGGCAGCCGCTTTTATCAAACGCTGATGCTGCTGCCGTATGCCGTGGCCCCCGCCGTCGCGGCGGTGCTGTGGATCTTCCTCTTCAATCCCGGACGTGGGCTGATCACCCATTTCCTCGGCGAATTGGGTTACGACTGGAACCACGCGCAAAACAGCGGCCAGGCGATGTTTCTGGTGGTCTTTGCCTCGGTCTGGAAGCAGATAAGCTACAACTTCCTGTTCTTTTTTGCCGCGCTGCAGTCGATCCCGCGTTCGCTGGTTGAGGCCGCCGCCATCGACGGCGCCGGGCCGATTCGCCGCTTCTTCAAGCTGGCGCTGCCGCTGATTGCGCCGGTGAGTTTCTTCCTGCTGGTGGTCAACCTGGTTTACGCCTTCTTTGATACCTTCCCGGTGATCGATGCCGCCACCGCCGGCGGCCCGGTGCAGGCGACCACCACTCTGATCTACAAAATTTATCGCGAAGGTTTCGCCGGGCTCGATCTTTCCGCTTCCGCCGCGCAGTCGGTGGTGCTGATGTTCCTCGTCATTATCCTGACGGTGGTGCAGTTCCGTTACGTTGAAAGTAAGGTGCGTTACCAATGATTGAGAACCGTCGCGGGCTGACGATTTTTAGCCACACCATGCTGATTCTGGGTATCGCCGTCATTTTATTCCCGCTGTACGTTGCCTTCGTGGCGGCGACGCTGGATAACAAATCGGTATTTGAAACGCCGATGACGCTGATCCCCGGCGGACATCTGCTGGAGAACATGAAGACCATTTGGGTGAACGGCGTCGGCGTCAACAGCGCGCCGTTCTGGCTAATGATGCTCAACAGCTTCATCATGGCGTTCGCCATTACGGTGGGCAAAATCGTGGTGTCGATGCTGTCGGCGTTCGCCATTGTCTGGTTCCGTTTTCCGCTGCGTAACCTGTTTTTCTGGATGATCTTTATTACCCTGATGTTGCCGGTTGAGGTGCGTATTTTCCCGACGGTGGAAGTGATCGCCAACCTCAACATGCTCGACAGCTATGCCGGATTAACGCTGCCGTTAATGGCGTCGGCGACCGCCACCTTCTTGTTCCGCCAGTTCTTTATGACCCTACCCGACGAGCTGATTGAAGCGGCGCGTATCGATGGCGCTTCGCCGATGCGCTTCTTTCGCGACATCGTGCTGCCGCTGTCGAAAACCAATCTTGCGGCGCTGTTCGTCATCACCTTTATCTACGGCTGGAACCAGTATCTGTGGCCGTTGCTGATTATTCAGGATGTGAATCTTGGCACCGCGGTCGCCGGTATCAAAGGCATGATCGCCACCGGCGAAGGTACTACCCAGTGGAATCAGGTGATGGCGGCGATGCTGCTGACTCTGATCCCACCGGTCGTCATCGTTTTAGCCATGCAGCGCGCCTTTGTGCGTGGCCTGGTCGATAGTGAGAAATAAAATGGCTGGTTTAAAACTACAGGCAGTAAGCAAAAGCTGGGATGGCAAAACCCAGGTGATTCAACCGCTGACGCTGGACGTGGCGGACGGGGAATTCATCGTCATGGTCGGCCCGTCGGGCTGCGGGAAATCAACGCTGCTGCGGATGGTCGCCGGACTGGAGCGGGTGACCAGCGGCGATATCTGGATTGATCGCAAACGGGTGACTGAGATGGAGCCGAAGGATCGCGGCATCGCGATGGTGTTCCAGAACTATGCCCTTTATCCGCATATGAGCGTGGAAGAGAACATGGCGTGGGGGCTGAAGATCCGCGGCATGGGTAAGGGATTGATCGCCGAGCGGGTGCAGGAGGCGGCGCGCATTCTTGAGCTGGATGGTCTGCTCAAGCGCCGCCCGCGGGAACTGTCCGGCGGCCAGCGCCAGCGCGTGGCGATGGGCCGCGCCATCGTGCGTGACCCGGCGGTATTCCTGTTCGACGAACCGTTGTCAAACCTCGACGCCAAGCTGCGCGTGCAGATGCGTCTGGAACTGCAGCAGCTGCATCGCCGCCTGAAAACCACCTCGCTGTACGTCACCCATGACCAGGTGGAGGCGATGACCCTCGCCCAGCGGGTGATGGTGATGAACAAAGGCGTTGCCGAGCAGATCGGCACCCCGGTGGAAGTGTATGAGAAGCCAGCCAGCCGCTTTGTGGCGAGCTTTATCGGCAGCTCGGCCATGAACCTGCTGGAAGGGCGCATCAGCGATGACGGCGGTCGCTTTGAGCTGGCGGGCGGCATGCAGCTGCCGACGAATCATGAGCACCGGCGCCACGCTGGGCGTAAAATGACGCTCGGTATCCGTCCGGAGCATTTTATCTTAAGCTCGCAGGCGCAAGGTGGTATTCCGCTGCTGATGGACACCCTGGAAATTTTAGGTGCCGATAACCTCGCTCACGGGCGCTGGGGCGAACAGAAGCTGGTGGTCAGACTGCCGCACCAGCAGCGCCCGGCGGCAGGCAGCACGCTATGGCTGCATCTGCCTTTGGAACATCTGCACCTCTTTGATGGTGAAACAGGACAACGCGCATGAGTAACTGGCCTTATCCCCGCATCGTCGCCCATCGCGGCGGCGGTAAACTGGCGCCGGAGAACACCCTGGCGGCTATCGACGTCGGCGCCCGCTACGGGCACACGATGATTGAATTTGACGCCAAGCTGTCGAAGGACGGGCAGATCTTTCTGCTGCATGACGATAATCTCGAACGCACCAGCAATGGCTGGGGCGTGGCGGGAGAGCTGGCGTGGGACGATCTGCTGAAGGTCGATGCCGGCAGCTGGTTCAGCCGTGAATTTAAGGGCGAGCCGCTGCCGTTGCTCTCCCAGGTGGCGGAGCGCTGCCGTCGTCACGGCATGATGGCGAATATCGAAATTAAGCCGACCACCGGGCTGGGGCCGCAGACCGGCAGAGTGGTGGCGCTGGCCGCGCGCGATCTATGGCAAGGCATGACCGCGCCGCTGCTCTCCTCTTTTGAAATCGACGCCCTTGAGGCGGCGCAGGAAGCCGCGCCCGAGCTGCCGCGCGGGCTGCTGCTGGATGAGTGGCGCGATGACTGGCGCGAATTGACCACCCGGTTGGGCTGCGTGTCGATTCACCTCAATCACAAACTGCTGGATGCGGCGCGGGTGGCGAGCCTGAAACAGGCTGGCCTGCACATTCTGGTGTACACGGTCAATAAACCCCAGCGCGCCGCCGAACTGCTGCGCTGGGGCGTAGACTGCATCTGCACCGATGCCGTTGATGTCATCGGGCCGAATTTCCAGCCTTAAGACGGATTTGCGGCGGACGACCTTTACGGATTAGTCTGCCGCAGCATCCCACCGTTGTTATTTGGCCGCACCTGCTGCGGCGGATTGAGATTGCCGCCCTGGGCCGCGCGCTGCTGATTAGTCTGCAGCTGGTTTTGCAAATGCTGCTGCTGCGAGCGGGTCTGATTGTTCAGATCCTGCTTCAGCATGCTTTGCTGCTGCTGTTGCTGCACCTTCATTTCATTTTGCATACGCTGCTGGCTGGGCACCACGTAACCCGGCTGGTTAGGGTTGTTATTAACATTGATCGGCTGGGCTAATACGCCAAGCGGCATCAGCGCCGCCAGAAACAGAATCGCTTTCATGGTTTTCTCCTCCCGTGCGTGGGATCACTTAAGTGTACCTCGAATCCGCCATAACAATGATTTTTTAGGAGTTATCAACCAGGCTTAAGCGGGGAATGAAACCTACCTTTCTGGAGTAAGACAATGATAAAAACAATATGGCGTCAGGTGGTCATCGCTGCGTTGCTGGCGGGGGGCAGTTTTACCGTCGCCGCCAATCCGCCACCGCCGCCGGTCTCTTATGGCGTAGAGGAAGATGTGTTCCACCCGGTACGCGCCCGGCAGGGGATGGTGGCGTCGGTGGACGCGCTAGCGACCCGCGTCGGCGTGGATATCCTGCGCCAGGGCGGCAACGCCGTCGATGCGGCAGTGGCGGTTGGCTACGCGCTGGCGGTCACCCATCCGCAGGCCGGGAATATCGGCGGCGGCGGTTTTATGATGCTGCGGACTAAAGACGGCAAGACCACAGCGATCGATTTCCGCGAAATGGCGCCGGAGCAGGCCACCCGCGACATGTTCCTGGACGACCAGGGCAACCCGGATAGTAAAAAATCACTGACTTCGCATCTCGCCTCCGGCACGCCAGGCAGCGTCGCCGGTTTCTCTCTCGCGCTGGAAAAATACGGCACCATGCCGCTGAACAAAGTGATCCGCCCAGCGATTAAGCTGGCAGAAGAGGGCTTTATCGTTAACGATGCGCTGGCGGACGATCTGAAGACCTACGGCAGCGAAGTGATCCCGCAGCATGAAAACAGTAAAGCGATCTTCTGGAAGAACGGCGAGCCGCTGAAGAAGGGCGATCGGCTGGTGCAAAAGAATCTGGGGAAAAGCCTGGAGCTAATTGCCGAGCATGGCCCGGACGCTTTTTATAAAGGGGCCATCGCCGACCAGATCGCTGACGAGATGAAAAAGCACGGCGGACTTATCACCAAAGCCGATCTCGCCGGCTATAAGGCTGTGGAACGTACGCCGGTTAGCGGTGAATATCGCGGGTATGAGGTTTACTCTATGCCGCCGCCGTCCTCCGGCGGGATCCACATCGTGCAGATCCTGAATATCCTCGAAAACTTCGATATGCAGAAATATGGCTTTGGCAGCGCCGACGCTATGCAGGTGATGGCGGAGGCAGAGAAACACGCCTATGCCGACCGCTCTGAATATCTCGGCGATCCAGACTTCGTCAACGTGCCGTGGCAGGCGCTGACCAGCAAAGCTTACGCCAAAACGATAGCCGCCGAAATTGATGTGAATAAGGCGAAGCCTTCCAGCCAGATCCGTCCGGGCAAGCTGGCGCCGTATGAAAGCAACCAGACCACCCACTTTTCGGTGGTCGATAAAGACGGCAATGCGGTGGCGGTGACCTATACGCTGAATACCACCTTCGGTACCGGCATTGTGGCCGGTGATTCCGGTATTTTGCTCAATAACCAGATGGATGATTTCTCGGCGAAGCCCGGCGTGCCTAACGTCTATGGTCTGGTGGGCGGCGACGCCAATGCGGTGGAGCCGAAAAAACGCCCGCTGTCGTCGATGTCGCCGACCATTGTGGTGAAAGACGGCAAAACCTGGCTGGTGACCGGCAGCCCGGGCGGCAGTCGGATTATCACCACCGTACTGCAGATGGTGGTCAATACCATCGATTTCGGGATGAACGTTGCGGAAGCCACCAACGCACCGCGTTTTCACCATCAATGGCTGCCGGATGAGCTGCGGGTGGAGAAAGGCTTTAGCCCGGATACCCTGAAGCTGCTGGAGGCGAAGGGGCAGAAAGTGGCGCTAAAAGAGGCGATGGGCAGTACCCAGAGCATCATGGTGGGGCCGGAAGGCATGCTGTATGGCGCCTCCGATCCGCGTTCACCGGATGATTTAACGGCGGGATATTAAGGGATGTGCCGGGCAGCGCGACGTTTGCCCGGCAGGGATACCCGTAGGCCCGGTAAGCGTCGCGCCACCGGGCGATATATGGATTACTTCAGCCGCGCCATAAAACAGGCATCCACGTATTCGCCGTTGCGCAGCGCGAAGCGCTTGCCGGTTCCTTCGATGACAAAGCCGTGTTTCTGGTACACCGCGATGGCCCGGGCGTTATCGGCGAACACCGTCAGCTCAATACGCTCGACCCGCAGCCAGTTATCGCACAGGTCGATCATCTCGCGCATCAGCGCGCTGCCGATGCCGCAACCTTGATGGCCGGCGGCAACCGCCATGCCAAAGGTTGCGACGTGGCTGCGCCGAGGGCGCGGCTCAACATGGAGCGACAGATGTCCGGCGACCTGCTCGCCCAGCGTCGCCACCAGATGGAAGGTATGGGGTTTGGGTTGTAGCTTCTCCTGCCAGGCTTCCATCGAGGGATAGGGGATCTGTAGCGTGTCATGATAGACCTCCGGGTGCGCCATCAGCATACGTAAAGGTTCAGCATCGCGCGGTTCGGCATGGCGTATCACTATGTCACTCATTCCCTTATCCTCTTTTTGGTTGTCGATTCCTCTCCACCATCTCTGACGGCAGCCGGGGAGTCAATGTTGTTTTTTGCAAAAAAAAGTAGACAACTGCGAATGAGAATGATTATTATTGTCCTGCATTCAGGAAGACCCCTGCGGAAAGCCTGAAAGCACGACATTGCTCACATTGCTTCCAGTATTACTTTAGCCAGCCGGGTGCTGGCTTTTTTTTTGCCGCTATCTCAGGCGCTCTGCGGCCTGTCGGGCTCCGCGTCGGCTTTGGAGGGGGCGTCTGCTACCAGACCGAGAATATGACTTTTGTTCTCCGCGGCGGCCAGCATTTCAGCGCGACCGGTAAAAACGCCACCTTTCTTGATCGCCAGCGCGCAATAGGCGAGGGTACCCTCCAGATTGCCATGTTCCTCGATGGTGATGCTGTCGCCATGACACTGGCCCTGCACCCTGCCGTCGATTATCAACTCCCGGCAGCTGACGTTGCCCTCCACCTGGCCTTCACGCATTACCTTAATCAAATGCTCTTTGGCCTCAATGTTGCCGGTGACCTGGCCGTGGATATAGACATGGCCGCTGGCGACTATGTTGCCGACGAAATGCACCCCGCTGGCGATGACCGTAGTCTCGTGTTTTTTGCTGGCGACCGCTTCGGGCTCTGGGTTTATTGCCGGAGGCGTGGCTGCTTCTGATATCTGAGGTTCCGTTTTATTTTTTTTAATAAACATCGCGTTAATCTTGTTCCGTTGGCTATGGAGGAGGAAAGCGACAAGCGCGCAGGCGGCCGCCAGGCGCGCCAGCGCGATTACATCGACAGACCAGGCGATCAGCGCGAGAAGCCAGAAAAAAAGGGCGCCGTTTATGGCGAGATACTGTTTGTCCATCTGCAGCGGCTGGCTACTCCGTTAGTCATCAGCAACGTCCTGGTTTGCCCTCCACTTATCCGCAGTTTTGCCATGACGATCAAGGTTTTTTGCCGAAAACTGATGATTTAATCACTTATTAATCAGATAGTTATTAATAATTACGTATAGGTGATACTGGAACTATTTTGCTAACGAATCTTCACTGCAAGCGAACAGAGAGGATGAAGTGTTGGACCGGCTTGCGCTATGGTTGAAGGTAGCTCATCAACTAAGGACAGCGTTATGACTCTGCACTGTGCATTTATTGGCTTTGGTAAAAGCACCACCCGCTATCACCTTCCTTACGTTTTGCACCGCAAAGACCGCTGGCAGGTGGCGCACATTTACCGTCGCCGGGCGAAGCCCGAGGAGCAGGCGCCGCAATATTCCCATATTCATTTCACCAGCGACCTTGATGACGTGTTAAACGATCCACAGGTCAAGCTGGTGGTGGTCTGCACCCACGCCGACAGCCATTTTGAATATGCGAAAAAGGCGCTGGAGGCGGGGAAAAACGTGCTGGTGGAAAAGCCATTCACCCCGACGCTTGAGGAAGCAAAAACCCTGTTTGCCCTGGCAAACAGCAAAGGTCTGACGGTGACGCCCTACCAGAACCGCCGCTTCGACTCCTGCTTCCTGACTACCAAAAAGGTGATTGAGAGTGGGAAACTCGGCGAACTGGTGGAGATCGAAAGCCATTTCGATAATTATCGCCCGCTGGCGGAGACCAACCCCGGCGGTCCGCAAAACGGCGAGTTCTATGGCCTTGGCGTACATACCCTGGATCAGATCATTTCGCTGTTTGGCCGTCCGGACCATGTCTCTTACGATCTGCGCTCGCTGCGCAATAAAGCCAACCCGGATGACACCTTTGAGGCCCAGCTGTTCTACGGCGATCTGAAGGCCATCGTCAAAACCAGCCATCTGGTGCAGATCGACTACCCGAAATTTATCGTTCACGGCCATAAAGGTTCGTTTGTGAAATACGGCATTGACCAGCAGGAGACCAGCCTGAAGGCCAATATCATGCCGGGCGAGCCGGGTTTTGGCGCGGACGACAGCGTCGGCGAGCTGGTGTACGTCAATGAGGCGGGGGAGACGGTGCGTGAAGCGGTGCCGCTGGAGAGCGGCGACTACGGTCGGGTGTACGACGCGCTGTACGACACCCTCGTCAACGGCCAGCCGAATTACGTCAAGGAATCTGACGTTCTCACCAATATGGAGATCCTGCAGCGCGGCTTTGAGCAGCCTTCACCGGCCACCATTACCCTTACCCGATAAGTCAAATTGGCTCCTCTGCGCTTGTTCATATTTTTTGAACAGAGGAGTCAATTTTCACCCTCTATGATCGCCGGCGAAATGGGTCCACACTGATTCCATCGAAAACATACGGGGGTGCAACATGATTTACTTACGCAAAGCGAACGAACGTGGCCACGCTAACCATGGCTGGCTGGATTCCTGGCATACTTTCTCTTTCGCCAACTATTATGACCCGAACTTTATGGGCTTCTCCGCCCTGCGGGTGATTAACGACGACGTCATCGACGCCGGTCAGGGCTTCGGTACCCACCCGCACAAAGACATGGAGATCCTGACTTATGTGCTGGAAGGGGCGGTGGAGCACCAGGACAGCATGGGTAACAAAGAGCAGGTGCCGGCGGGCGAGTTCCAGATCATGAGCGCGGGTACCGGGGTGCGCCACTCTGAGTACAACCCGAGCAAAACCGATCGTCTGCGTCTGTATCAGATCTGGATTATTCCGGAAGAAACCGGTATTACCCCGCGCTACGAGCAGCGCCGCTTCGACGCCGCCCAGGGCAAACAGCTGGTGCTGTCGCCGGATGCCCGAGATGGCTCGCTGAAGGTCTACCAGGATATGGAACTCTATCGCTGGGCGCTGCTGAAAGATGAGCAGTCGGTTCACCAGATTGCCGCGGAACGCCGTGTGTGGATCCAGGTGGTCAAAGGCGAAGTGACCATCAACGGTACCAAAGCCACCACCAGCGACGGTTTGGCCATCTGGGATGAGCAGGCGATTTCGGTTCATGCCGACAGCGATAGCGAGATCCTGCTGTTCGATCTGCCGCCGGTTTGATAGTTATCTGAGTCAGGTTAAATAAATTGCGCAGCCTTCCCTCATGTTAGGGAAGGTTGCGCTTTGTCCGTGATAAACTGAGAAAATGTTTCCCCGTTGATCACAGTCAGGACGATGAAAAAGAAAAGACCCGTACTTCAGGATGTAGCCGATCTTGTCGGCGTGACCAAAATGACGGTCAGTCGCTATTTACGCAACCCGGAGCAGGTCTCCGAAGCGCTGCGTGGCAAGATTGCCGTTGCCCTCGATGAACTGGGTTATATTCCCAATCGCGCCCCTGACATTCTCTCCAACGCCACCAGCCGCGCCATCGGCGTGCTGCTGCCGTCGTTAACTAACCAGGTCTTCTCGGAAGTGCTGCGTGGTATCGAAAGCGTCACCGACGCCTTCGGCTATCAAACCATGCTGGCGCACTACGGCTATAAGCCGGAAATGGAAGAGAAACGCCTTGAATCGATGCTCTCGTGGAACATTGATGGCCTGATCCTCACCGAACGCACCCATACGCCGCGCACCCTGAAGATGATCGAAGTCGCCGGCATTCCGGTGGTGGAGCTGATGGACAGCCGGTCACCGTGCCTCGATATCGCCGTCGGGTTCGATAACTTTGAAGCCGCCCGGCAGATGACGGCGGCGATCATTGCCCGCGGCCACCGCCACGTTGCTTATCTCGGCGCGCGTCTTGATGAACGTACTATCATCAAACAGAAGGGGTACGAGCAGGCGATGCTTGACGCCGGGATGACGCCCTACAGCGTGATGGTGGAGCAATCCTCTTCCTATTCTTCGGGGATTGAGCTGATGCGCCAGGCGCGCCGCGAATATCCGCAGCTCGACGGTATCTTCTGCACCAACGATGACCTCGCGGTCGGCGCGGCGTTCGAATGCCAGCGTCTGGGGCTGAAGATCCCCGATGATATGGCGATCGCCGGGTTCCACGGCCACGATATCGGCCAGGTGATGGAGCCGCGGCTGGCCAGCGTTCTGACCCCGCGCGAGCGGATGGGACGCATCGGCGCCGAACGGCTGCTGGCGCGCATTCGTGGTGAAGCGATTACCCCTAAGATGTTAGATTTAGGTTTCACATTGTCACCGGGCGGATCAATTTAAACTGACAAGTTTGAAGTAGATCACACATATTCACATCTGGCACGAATGGATATTGCTTCTCCACAGGTCCGGCATGACAATGTTACCGATAACAGTTACCCGTAACAATCAATCGATACGCCGCCTTCGCGCTGGATGAGTCAGCCCCGGCGCGGCGTACCAGTCCAGTGGGAGGACGCTTTGAGCACGACTAACCATGATCACCACGTCTATGTCCTGATGGGCGTTTCCGGCAGCGGAAAATCTGCTGTCGCCAGCGAAGTGGCGCATCAACTGCATGCCGCGTTTCTTGACGGCGACTTTCTCCATCCGCGCAGCAACATCACCAAGATGGCCTCCGGCGAGCCGCTCAACGACGATGATCGCACCCCGTGGCTGCAGGCGCTGAATGACGCCGCGTTCGCCATGCAACGTACCAACAAGGTGTCGCTGATCGTCTGCTCGGCGCTGAAGAAGAGCTATCGCGACATTCTGCGCAAGGGCAACCCGAACCTCTCCTTCATCTATCTGAAAGGCGACTTCGACGTGATCGAAAACCGTCTGAAGGCACGCAAAGGGCACTTCTTCAAAACCCAAATGTTGGTGACGCAGTTTGAAACGCTGCAGGAACCAGGCGCCGACGAGAGCGATGTGCTTATCGTCGATATCGACCAGCCGCTGGAAGGCGTGGTGGCCAGCACCATCGAGGTGATCAACAAAGGCAGTCACTAGTGAGTACTTTAACGCTTGTTTTAACAGCAGTCGGCTCGGTATTGCTGCTGCTGTTTTTAGTCATGAAGGCGCGGATGCATGCCTTCGTGGCTTTGATGGTGGTTTCTATTGGTGCAGGACTTTTCTCCGGCATGCCGCTGGATAAAATCGCGGCGACGATGGAGAAAGGGATGGGCGGTACGCTGGGTTTCCTGGCGATCGTCGTCGCGCTCGGCGCGATGTTCGGTAAGATCCTGCATGAAACGGGGGCGGTCGATCAGATTGCCGTCAAGATGCTCAAATCCTTCGGCCACAGCCGGGCGCACTATGCGATTGGCCTCGCCGGCCTTATCTGCGCGCTACCGCTGTTCTTCGAAGTCGCCATTGTCCTGCTGATCAGCGTTGCCTTCTCGATGGCGCGCCATACCGGCACAAACCTCGTGAAGCTGGTGATCCCGCTGTTTGCTGGGGTAGCCGCCGCCGCGGCCTTCCTGCTGCCGGGGCCGGCGCCGATGCTGCTGGCGTCGCAAATGCACGCCGACTTTGGCTGGATGATCCTGATTGGCCTGTGTGCGGCCATTCCGGGGATGATTATCGCCGGTCCGCTGTGGGGTAACTTTATCAGCCGCTACGTTGAGCTGCATATTCCTGACGATATTAGCGAACCGCATCTCGGCGAAGGCAAAATGCCTTCCTTCGGCTTTAGCCTGGCGCTGATCCTGCTGCCGCTGGTGCTGGTGGGGCTGAAAACCATCGCCGCGCGCTTTGTGCCGGTGGGTTCCACTGCCTACGAATGGTTCGAGTTTATCGGCCATCCGTTCACCGCGATCCTGGTGGCCTGCCTGGTGGCGATCTACGGCCTGGCCATGCGCCAGGGGATGGCGAAAGACCGCGTGATGGAGATCTGTGGCCACGCGCTGCAGCCGGCGGGGATTATCCTGCTGGTGATCGGGGCAGGCGGCGTCTTCAAACAGGTGCTGGTAGACTCTGGTGTGGGCCCGGCGCTTGGTGAAGCGCTGACCGGTATGGGCCTGCCGATCGCCATTACCTGTTTCGTGCTGGCAGCGGCGGTGCGTATCATTCAGGGCTCTGCCACCGTAGCGTGCCTGACGGCGGTTGGCCTGGTGATGCCGGTGATTGAGCAGCTGAACTACAGCGGCGCACAGATGGCGGCCCTGTCTATCTGTATCGCCGGCGGCTCGATTGTCGTGAGCCATGTGAACGACGCCGGCTTCTGGCTGTTCGGTAAATTTACCGGCGCCAGCGAAGCCCAGACGCTGAAAACCTGGACCATGATGGAAACCATCCTGGGTACCACCGGGGCGATTGTCGGCATGATCGCCTTCCAGCTGCTGAGCTAAGCGAATTTTCACCCCACTCGCGGGAAATAAAAAGCTAGGGTAACGCTGCTTACCCTGGCTTCTTTGCAATAAGCCGCCCTTTTTCCCTCTTTTCCTTACCAGCTATTGGCCCTTATTAGCGCTACGACGATGCTCGTATCCCTCGTCAGCCCTTGCTGTGACTGGGTTTGGCGCTTTTTTTTGGCAAGCGGAAAAGCGCCTGATTTCGCGCTTAATCCATAATCAGGATCAATAAAATAGCGACGGAAAATATTCCATTCCCCCGGGGATTTCCCCGATAATCGTTGCGCTTTTGACGACGACCAGCGACGGTGGGCACTGTGCAGGATAAGTTGCATTTCTGATTGTTCAGCAATCATTGATTAATTTCACTTGCGACTTTAGCTGCATTTTGTAAGGTGAGGGATAATCCAGTTGGAAACTGGCCAGGCACAAACAGCACACACCTCGCAGGAATACGTTATGAAAAATGTTGGTTTTATCGGCTGGCGCGGAATGGTCGGCTCTGTTCTCATGCAACGCATGGTTGAAGAGCGCGATTTCGACGCCATTCGCCCGGTGTTCTTCTCTACCTCCCAGCTGGGACAGCCAGCGCCGTCATTCGGCGGTAGCACCGGTGGTACGCTTCAGGATGCGTTCGATCTGGACGCGCTGAAGGCGCTGGACATTATTGTCACGTGCCAGGGCGGCGATTACACCAACGAGATTTACCCGACGCTGCGCGAAAGCGGCTGGCAGGGTTACTGGATTGACGCCGCCTCTTCGCTGCGCATGAAGGACGATGCGATCATTATCCTCGACCCGGTTAACCAGGACGTGATCACCGCCGGCCTGAATAACGGCGTGAAAACCTTTGTCGGCGGCAACTGCACCGTCAGCCTGATGCTGATGTCCCTTGGCGGCCTGTTTGCTCAGGATCTGGTGGAGTGGGTCAGCGTGGCGACGTACCAGGCGGCTTCCGGCGGTGGTGCGCGTCATATGCGCGAGCTACTGAGCCAGATGGGGCAGCTGCATAACCATGTGGCCGCGGAGCTGGCGGACCCAGCTTCCGCCATTCTGGATATTGAGCGCAAAGTCACCTCGCTGACCCGTAGCGGCGAGCTGCCGGTGGACAACTTCGGCGTACCGCTGGCAGGCAGCCTGATCCCGTGGATCGACAAACAGCTGGATAACGGCCAGAGCCGCGAAGAGTGGAAAGGCCAGGCGGAGACCAACAAGATCCTCGCCACCTCGTCCGTTATCCCGGTAGACGGCCTGTGCGTTCGCGTTGGTGCGCTGCGCTGCCACAGCCAGGCGTTTACCATCAAGCTCAAGAAAGATGTTTCTATCCCGACCGTTGAGGAACTTCTGGCCGCGCACAACCCGTGGGCCAAAGTGGTGCCAAACGATCGTGAGATTACCATGCGCGAGCTGACCCCAGCCGCGGTGACGGGCACCCTGACTACCCCGGTAGGGCGCCTGCGTAAACTGAATATGGGGCCGGAATACCTTTCGGCCTTTACCGTTGGCGACCAGCTGCTGTGGGGCGCCGCGGAGCCGCTGCGTCGGATGCTTCGCCAGCTGGCATAAGCCCAGGATGAACAGAAAGGGGGTCTTCGAGCCCCCTTTTTTTTTGCGTAATACAAGGAGTAAACGCGGATGTTAGATTTTTCCCCACGGAGGTAACTCAGCCTTGGCTATGCTTTAAGTAAGGAATTCCTTACCTGAAGGTGGGACGGAGCAGAAGGATGCAGAAATTGCTGCGCCGTTCAGGTCAAAAAAAGTCGCCAGTTACAGGAATGAGCGACACTTACAACAGGATGAAAGCATGTCTAATCATATTGATAGAGACGTGATTAATGCGCTAATCGCCGGTCATTTCGCGGATCCCTTTTCCGTGCTCGGCATGCACCGTACTGACGCCGGGCTGGAAGTGCGCGCATTATTACCCGATGCCACCGATGTGTGGGTTATTGAACCGAAGACCGGACGCAAAGTCGGCAAGCTCGAATGCCTCGATTCGCGCGGTTTCTTCAGCGGCGTCCTGCCGCGGCGTAAAAACGCTTTTCGCTATCAGCTGGCCGTCACCTGGCACGGACAGCAAAATCTGATCGATGACCCTTATCGCTTTGGTCCGCTGTTGCAGGACCTTGACGTCTGGCTGCTGTCGGAAGGGACCCACCTGCGTCCTTACGAAACGTTGGGCGCGCACGCTGCCACCATGGACGGCGTCACCGGTACCCGTTTCTCGGTGTGGGCGCCGAACGCCCGCCGCGTGTCGGTGGTGGGGCAGTTTAACTACTGGGATGGCCGTCGCCACCCGATGCGATTCCGCAAAGAGTCCGGGATCTGGGAACTGTTCGTTCCCGGCGCGCACAATGGTCAGCTGTATAAATTCGAGCTGATTGACGCTCACGGCAATCTGCGGGTCAAAGCTGACCCTTACGCCTTTGAGTCGCAAATGCGTCCGGAAAGCGCCTCGCTTATCTGCGACCTGCCGCCCAAAGTGGAACAGCCGGCGGACCGCAAAGCGGCGAACCAGTTTGATGCCCCGATCTCTATCTATGAAGTGCATCTTGGTTCCTGGCGCCGTCATACCGACAATAATTTCTGGCTGAGCTACCGCGAGCTGGCCGATCAGCTGGTGCCCTACGCCAAATGGATGGGATTCACTCATCTCGAACTGCTGCCGGTTAACGAGCACCCGTTCGACGGCAGCTGGGGCTATCAACCCACCGGGCTCTATGCGCCGACCCGCCGTTTCGGCACCCGCGACGATTTCCGTTACTTTATCAACGCCGCGCATGCCGCCGGGCTGAACGTCATCCTCGACTGGGTGCCGGGTCACTTCCCGGCGGATGATTTTGCCCTTGCCTCGTTTGACGGCACTTCGCTGTATGAGCACAGCGATCCGCGCGAGGGGTATCACCAGGACTGGAATACCCTGATCTACAACTACGGACGCCGGGAAGTCAGTAACTACCTGGTGGGTAATGCGCTGTACTGGATCGAACGTTTCGGCATCGATGCGCTGCGGGTCGACGCGGTGGCCTCGATGATCTATCGCGATTACAGCCGTAAGGCGGGAGAGTGGATCCCCAACGAATACGGCGGTCGGGAGAATCTGGAGGCTATTGAGTTTCTGCGCAACACTAACCGCATCCTCGGCGAACAGACGCCGGGCGCGGTGACCATGGCGGAAGAGTCCACCGATTTTGCCGGGGTCACCCGTCCGCCAGCCGGCGGCGGGCTGGGTTTCTGGTTCAAATGGAACCTTGGCTGGATGCACGACACCCTGGACTACATGAAGCTCGATCCGGTGCATCGCCGCTATCATCACGACAAAATGACCTTCGGCATGCTCTACAACTACACCGAGAACTTTGTGCTGCCGCTCTCCCATGATGAAGTGGTGCACGGCAAAAAATCGATTCTCGACCGCATGCCGGGCGATGCCTGGCAGAAGTTTGCCAACCTGCGCGCCTATTACGGCTGGCTGTTCGCCTTCCCGGGGAAAAAGCTGCTGTTTATGGGTAATGAGTTCGCTCAGGGCCGCGAGTGGAACCATGACGTTAGCCTCGACTGGCATCTGCTGGAGGGCGGCGACAACTGGCACCACGGCGTCCAGCGGCTGGTGCGCGACCTCAACCATACCTACCGCCACCATAAAGCGCTGCACGAGCTGGATTTCGACCCCTACGGCTTCGAATGGCTGGTGGTCGACGACCATGAGCGCTCGGTGTTTGTCTTCGTGCGCCGTGATCGGGCGGGCAACGAGATTATCGTTGCCAGCAACTTCACACCGGTGCCGCGCCACGACTACCGCTTCGGCATTAATCAGCCAGGCCGCTGGCGCGAGGCGCTAAATACCGACTCCATGCACTATCACGGCAGCAACCAGGGCAATGGCGGCGTGGTGGAAAGCGATGCCATCCCCAGCCATGGCCGCGAACATTCGCTGTCGCTGACCCTGCCTCCGTTGGCGACGATCTGGCTGGTCCGGGAGGCGCAATGACCTCACTCGCGGCAGGCAAACCTGCGCCGTTGGGCGCCAGCTATGACGGCAAGGGCGTGAACTTCGCGCTCTTTTCCGCCCATGCGGAGCGGGTGGAGCTGTGCTTGTTCGACGCGCAGGGCAACGAGCAACGCGTCGATCTCCCGGCGCGCAGCGGCGATATCTGGCACGGCTGGCTACCCGCCGCCGGGCCTGGCCTGCGCTACGGCTATCGGGTTCACGGTCCCTGGGATCCCGCGCAGGGACACCGCTTTAACCCGGCCAAACTGTTGATCGATCCCTGTGCCCTCCGGGTCGAGGGCGATCTGCCTGACGATGAGCGCCTGCACGGCGGCATGTGGCAGCCCGACCACCGCGACAGCGCCGCGGTTGCGCCAAAATCGCAGGTGGTGGATCTGCGCTATGACTGGCGTGGCGATAAACCGCCGCGTACCCCGTGGGGAGAAACGGTGATTTATGAAGCGCACGTGAAAGGGCTCACCTTGCTTAATCCGCAGCTACCGGAAGCCATTCGCGGAACCTATAAAGCGCTGGGCCACCCGGCGATGATCGCTTACTTCAAATCGCTGGGCATCAGCGCCCTTGAGCTGTTGCCGGTGGCGCAGTTCGCCAGCGAGCCGCGGCTGCAGCGGATGGGGTTAAGCAACTACTGGGGCTACAACCCGCTGGCATGGTTCGCGCTGGATCCGCGCTACGCCAGCGATCCGGATCGCGCCCTCGATGAGTTTCGCGATGCGGTTAAAGCGCTGCACGCCGCTGGTATCGAGGTAATTCTGGATATCGTGCTCAACCACAGTGCGGAAATCGATCTCGAAGGGCCCACCGTCTCCCTGCGCGGAATCGACAACCGTAGCTATTATTGGGTAAGGGAGGATGGCGATTATCACAACTGGACCGGGTGCGGTAATACGCTCAATCTTAGCCACCCCAGCGTGGTGGAGTGGGCGCGCCAGTGTTTGCGCTTTTGGGTGGATGAGTGCCATGTCGACGGCTTTCGCTTCGACCTCGCCTCAGTGATGGGGCGGACGCCGGAATTCCGCCAGGATGCGCCGCTGTTCGAGGCTATCCGCTGCGACAGCGTGCTGTCGCAGGTGAAACTGATTGCGGAACCCTGGGATATCGGCCCGGGCGGCTATCAGGTGGGTAATTTCCCACCGCTGTTCGCTGAATGGAATGACCATTTTCGCGATAGCGCCCGACGCTTCTGGCTGCAGCAAAATGTCTCCCTGGGAGATTTTGCCCAGCGTTTCGCGGCCTCCAGCGATCTCTTTGCCCGCGATGGCAAGCCGCCATCGGCGACGGTCAACCTGGTGACAGCCCACGATGGCTTCACGCTGCGCGACTGCGTCTGTTTCAATCAGAAACACAATGAGGCAAACGGGGAGGAGAATCGCGATGGGACTAACAATAACTACAGCAACAATCATGGTATAGAAGGATTAGAAGCGAATTTTGCGGTGATTGAACGGCGGCGCGCCAGCGCGCATGCGCTGCTGACGACGCTGCTGCTGGCCCAGGGGACGCCGATGCTGCTGGCGGGAGATGAACAGGGCCACAGCCAGCACGGCAACAATAATGCTTACTGCCAGGACAACGCTCTGACGTGGCTGGACTGGCGCCAGGCGAACCTGGGATTAACGGCGTTTACCGCGGCGTTGATCCACCTGCGGCGCCGTATTCCGGCGCTCACCTGCAACCGCTGGTGGCAGGAGGGGGATGGCAACGTCCGCTGGCTTAATCGCAACGCCCAGCCCCTGACTGCCGCGGAGTGGCAGCAGGGGGCCGCGTGTATGCAGATCCAGTTGTCGGATCGCTGGCTGCTCACGCTGAATGCCACCGCAGAGGTGGTCGATATGGTTTTACCCGAGGGGGAATGGCGCGCCGTTCCTCCATTCGCCGGAGAGGATAATCCGGTCATCATGGCTGTCTGGCATGGGCCCGCGCACGGAGTGTGCGTATTTCAAAGGTCGTAAGCCCTGGAGTTTTCGGTTGGACCCGTGGCGGCGGCGCGGCGGGATGAGCTGGAAAGCGGGGGTGTAAAAAGGAGTTAATCATGGTTAGGCTTGAAAAAAACGATCCGCTGATGCTGGCGCGTCAATTACCCATCAAATCCGTGGCGTTGATCCTCGCGGGCGGGCGTGGCACCCGGCTGAAGGATCTCACCATTAAGCGTGCGAAACCTGCTGTTCACTTTGGCGGCAAGTTCCGTATTATCGATTTCGCATTATCTAACTGCATTAACTCAGGGATCCGCCGTATCGGCGTTATTACCCAGTATCAGTCGCACACGCTGGTGCAGCACATCCAGCGCGGCTGGTCGTTCTTCAGCGAAGAGATGAACGAGTTTGTCGATCTGCTGCCGGCTCAGCAGCGCGTGCACGGCGAAAACTGGTATCGCGGCACGGCAGATGCGGTGACGCAGAACCTGGATATCATCAGCCGCTACAAGGCCGAGTATGTGGTGATCCTCGCGGGCGACCATATTTATAAGCAGGATTACTCGCGCATGCTGATCGACCATGTCGAAAAAGGGGCGCGTTGCACCGTAGCCTGCATGCCGGTGCCCATTGAAGAGGCATCCGCCTTCGGCGTTATGGCGGTCGACGAAAACGAAAAAATCATTGAGTTTGTCGAGAAGCCTGCCAATCCGCCGGCGATGCCGACCGATCCGACCAAATCGCTGGCCAGCATGGGCATTTATGTCTTTGACGCCGCCTACCTTTATGAGCTGCTGGAAGAAGACGATCGCAACGAGAACTCCAGCCACGATTTCGGCAAAGATATCATTCCGAAGATCACCGAAGCTGGCATGGCTTATGCACATCCTTTCCCGCTCTCCTGCGTGCAGTCCGACCCGAACGCCGAACCTTACTGGCGCGATGTGGGGACGCTGGAGGCCTACTGGAAGGCTAACCTCGATCTGGCGTCAGTCACGCCGGAGCTGGATATGTACGACCAGAACTGGCCGATCCGCACCCATATGGAATCGCTGCCGCCGGCGAAGTTTGTGCAGGACCGCTCCGGTAGCCACGGCATGACCCTGAACTCGCTGGTTTCCGGGGGGTGCATTATCTCCGGGTCGGTGGTGGTACAGTCGGTGCTGTTTCCGCGCGTGCGGGTGAATTCGTTCTGTAATATTGATTCGGCAGTCTTGTTGCCAGATGTCTGGGTGGGGCGCTCATGCCGCCTGCGTCGCTGCGTGATTGACCGCGCCTGCGTCATCCCGGAAGGTATGGTAATTGGTGAGAACGCGGAAGAGGATGCACGCCGCTTCTATCGCTCAGAGGAAGGTATCGTGCTGGTGACCCGCGACATGCTGCGGAAATTAGGGCACAAACAGGAGCGCTAATGCAGGTCTTACATGTATGTTCTGAGATGTTCCCGCTGTTAAAGACGGGCGGTCTGGCGGACGTCATCGGCGCACTGCCGGCGGCGCAAATCGCGGAGGGTATCGATACGCGCGTGCTGTTGCCGGCGTTTCCCGATATCCGTCGCGGCGTGGTGGATGCCCAGGAGGTGACCCGCCGGGATACGTTCGCCGGGCGGATCACGCTACTGTACGGCCACTTTAACGGCGTGGGGATCTACCTGATAGACGCCCCACATCTCTATGACCGGCCGGGGAGCCCTTACCACGATACCAACCAGCACGCTTATACCGACAACGTCCTGCGCTTTGCGCTGCTGGGATGGGTGGGAAGTGAAATGGCCAGCGGGCTGGATCCGTTCTGGCGCCCGGATGTGGTTCATGCCCATGACTGGCATGCCGGCCTGACGCCGGCTTACCTGGCGGCGCGCGGACGCCCGACTAAATCGGTCTTTACCGTGCACAACCTGGCGTACCAGGGGATGTTTTACTCCTGGCATATGAATGACATTGAGCTGCCGTGGTCGTTTTATAACATGCATGGCCTCGAGTTTAACGGCCAGATCTCGTTTCTGAAGGCCGGCCTTTACTACGCCGACCATATTACGGCAGTGAGCCCGACCTACGCGCGCGAGATCACCGAGCCGCAATACGCCTACGGCATGGAGGGGCTGCTGCGCCAGCGCCATCATGAAGGTCGACTGTCGGGAATTCTCAACGGCGTTGACGACGGTATCTGGAGCCCGCAAAACGATCTCCTGCTGCCGATGCGCTACGATCGCGACACGCTGGAGGAGAAGGCGGAGAACAAGCGTCAGCTGCAGATTGCCATGGGCCTGAAGGTCGATGATAAAGCGCCGCTGTTTGCTGTGGTCAGCCGTCTTACCAGCCAGAAAGGGCTGGACCTGGTGCTTGAAGCGCTACCGGGTCTGCTTGAGCAGGGCGGCCAGCTGGCGCTGCTGGGCGCCGGCGATCCGGTGCTGCAGGAAGGTTTCCTCGCCGCCGCCGCCGAACATCCGGGCAAAGTAGGGGTGCAGATTGGCTACCATGAGGCCTTCTCCCACCGCATTATGGGCGGCGCCGACGTCATTCTGGTCCCGAGCCGCTTTGAACCCTGCGGCCTGACCCAGCTGTATGGTCTGAAGTACGGCACGCTGCCGCTGGTGCGCCGCACCGGCGGTCTGGCGGACACCGTTTCTGACAGTTCGCTGGAGAACCTGGCCGATGGTCTGGCGACAGGGTTTGTCTTTGAGGACAGCAATGCGCTGTCGTTGCTGCGCGCTATCCGTCGCGCCTTTGTCCTCTGGTCGCGCCCGTCGCTCTGGCGCTATGTGCAGCGTCAGGCGATGAATATGGATTTTAGCTGGCAGGTTGCCGCGAACTCCTATCGCGAACTTTATCAACGCTTGATGTAACCACTGGAGTCATTGTTATGAATGTACCCTTTAGCTATGCATCACCGACGCTGAGCGTTGAGGCGTTAAAGCACTCTATTGCCTATAAGCTGATGTTTATCATCGGTAAAGATCCGGCCATCGCCAACAAGCATGAATGGCTTAACGCCACGTTGTTTGCCGTTCGCGATCGTATGGTGGAGCGCTGGCTGCGCTCCAACCGCGCGCAGCTCTCCCAGGAAGTGCGCCAGGTGTACTATCTGTCGATGGAGTTTCTGATCGGCCGCACCCTCTCGAATGCGCTGCTGTCGCTGGGTATTTATGACGATGTGAGCAGCGCGCTGGCGGAGATGGGGCTCGATCTCGAAGAGCTGATCGATGAAGAGAATGACCCCGGGCTTGGCAACGGCGGTCTGGGCCGCCTGGCAGCTTGCTTCCTGGATTCCCTGGCGGCGCTGGGCCTGCCGGGACGCGGTTACGGCATCCGCTATGACTACGGGATGTTTAAACAGAATATTGTTGATGGCCGACAAAAAGAGTCGCCTGACTACTGGCTGGAGTATGGTAACCCGTGGGAGTTTGAGCGCCACAACACCCGCTATAAAGTGCGCTTCGGCGGCCGTATTCAGCAGGAAGGAAAGAAAACCCGCTGGATTGAAACAGAAGAGATCATTGCGGAAGCTTACGACCAGATCATCCCCGGCTTCGACACCGACGCCACCAACACGCTGCGTCTGTGGAGCGCGCAGGCCAGTAGCGAAATTAACCTTGGTAAATTCAACCAGGGCGACTACTTCGCTGCGGTAGAGGATAAAAACCACTCCGAAAACGTCTCCCGCGTGCTCTATCCGGACGACTCGACCTACTCCGGCCGCGAGCTGCGCCTGCGCCAGGAGTATTTCCTCGTGTCGGCCACGGTGCAAGATATCCTAAGCCGCCATTACATGTTGCATAAGACCTATGACAACCTGGCGGACAAGATTGCCATTCACCTCAATGACACCCACCCGGTGCTGTCGATACCGGAGCTGATGCGTCTGCTTATCGACGAACATAAGTTCAGCTGGGACGAGGCGTTCGAGGTGACCTGCCAGGTCTTCTCCTATACCAACCACACTCTGATGAGCGAAGCGCTTGAGACCTGGCCGGTGGATATGCTGGGTAAAATTCTGCCGCGCCATTTGCAGATTATCTTTGAGATTAACGACTACTTCCTTAAAACCCTGCAGGAGCAGTATCCGAACGATACCGACCTGCTCAGCCGCACCTCGATTATCGATGAGTCTAATGGCCGTCTCGTGCGCATGGCCTGGCTGGCGGTGGTGGTCAGCCACAAGGTCAACGGGGTGTCCGAGCTGCATTCCCGGCTGATGGTGGAATCACTGTTTGCCGAATTCGCCAAAATTTTTCCGATACGCTTTATCAACGTGACCAACGGTGTGACACCGCGCCGCTGGCTGGCGCTGGCCAACCCGCCGCTGTCGAAAGTGCTGGATGAGCATATCGGCCGCACCTGGCGGACCGATCTGAGCCAGCTTGATGAGCTGAAACAGCATATCGACTATCCGACGGTCAATCAGGCGGTGCGTCAGGCCAAGCTTGAGAACAAACAGCGGCTGGCCAGCTATATTGCTCAACAGCTCAATGTGGTGGTCAATCCGAAGGCACTGTTTGATGTGCAGATCAAACGTATCCATGAATATAAACGCCAGCTAATGAATGTGCTGCACGTCATTACCCGCTACAACCGCATCAAGGCCGATCCGCAGGCGGAGTGGGTGCCGCGAGTGAATATTTTCGCCGGTAAAGCGGCCTCGGCCTACTATATGGCCAAGCATATTATTCACCTGATCAACGATGTAGCAGCGGTGATCAATAACGATCCGCAGATTGGCGACAAGCTGAAGGTCGTCTTTATCCCCAACTACAGCGTGAGCCTGGCGCAGTTGATCATTCCGGCGGCAGACCTGTCGGAACAGATCTCCCTTGCAGGTACTGAAGCTTCCGGCACCAGTAATATGAAGTTTGCCCTTAACGGCGCGCTGACCATCGGCACTCTCGACGGGGCAAACGTGGAGATGCAGGAGCACGTGGGCGAAGAGAATATCTTTATCTTCGGCAACACCGCGGAAGAGGTAGAAGAGCTGCGTCGCAGCGGCTATAAACCGCGCGAATACTACGAGCAGGATGAAGAGCTTCACCAGGCGCTGACGCAGATCGGTACTGGCGTGTTCAGCCCGGCGGAACCGGGGCGCTACCGCGACCTGCTGGATTCGCTGATTAACTTCGGCGACCACTACCAGGTGCTGGCGGACTATCGCAGCTATGTGGACTGCCAGGATCGCGTCGACGAGCTGTATCAACATCCGGAAGAGTGGGCCTATAAGGCGATGCTGAATATTGCCAATATGGGCTACTTCTCTTCTGACCGGACGATCCAGGAGTACGCGAAATATATCTGGCATATCGACCCGGTAAGGCTGTAATCCAGTCAACGCAACACAACGGGGCCATTTGGCCCCGTTTCTGTCTGTGTGGCGAACGTTTTATTCGGAAAAGTGCCGGGGAGGATTCAGGCTATTGCGGGAATATACTATTGACGTGAATTCGCCAGCAGTACGATAAACGCTCAATAAGTTTACGTTCATAGCCTAATGGCTATAATATGGATGATAGCCTTTAGGCTATGAGGGATCGCCAATGTGGGATGTAGAAACGACGGATACGTTTGATGCCTGGTTCGAATTACAAAGTAGAGCTTTAAAAGAGGATATGTTGGCCACGATGCTCATCCTGTCTGAATTTGGTCCGCAGCTTGGGCGCCCGTATGTTGATACGGTGAAAGATTCAACGTTTCAGAATATGAAAGAACTTCGGGTTCAGCATCATGGGCTCCCCATCCG
>ERZ506839.64-NODE-64-length-23429-cov-4.63588_pt1 | contig 23429 bp, 19 predicted proteins | sample MGYA00513180_ERZ506839 | MGnify/ENA metagenome assembly ERZ506839
CTCTTCCGATCTCCTTCAGTGGCGGCCAGTTCCAGCTCGACGCCGACCGCGACGGCAAAAACATCAGTCTGAAGGGCCAGGCCGGCAGCGGGCAGATCGATGCGCTCAACGAATATAACCAGAAGGTACAGCTGCGCTTCGTCAACCTGACCACCGATGGCGCCACCGAGCTGGCCAGCTTCAACGAACGCATCGGCCAGCAAAAAATGACCCTCGATAAACTGGCCATCAGCGTCGAAGGCAAAGAGCTGGCGCTGATCGACGGTATGGCGCTGGACGGCGGTTCCACGCTGACCCAGGACGGCAAAGGCGTGAACAGCCAGGTAAACTACACCGTTAACAGCCTCAAACTTCAGGGGCAGGATATGGGCAGCGGCAAACTAACGTTGAAAGTGGATAACGTCGATGGTCAGGCGTGGCACCAGTTCAGTCAGCAATACAGCGCGCAGTCTCAGGCGCTGCTGGCGAAACCGGAGCTGGCGCAGAATCCGGAGCTGTATCAGCAGGCCCTCACCGAAACGCTGTTCAATGCGCTGCCGATCCTGCTCAAAGGCAACCCGTCGGTAACTATCTCTCCGCTGAGCTGGCGCAATGCCAAAGGGGAAAGCACGTTGAATCTGTCGGTTCTGCTAAAAGATCCGGCCCAGGTGACCGCCCCACCGCAGACGCTGGCAGACAGCCTGGATCGCGTGGTGCAGTCCCTGGACGGCAAAGTGGTGATCCCGGTGGATATGGCGACGGAGTTTATGACTAAGATCGCCGGTCTGGAAGGCTATCAGCCGGCCGATGCCGCCAAGCTTGCCGATCAGCAGGTCAAAGGCCTGGCGGCGATGGGCCAGATGTTCCGCATTACCACCATGGAAGATAACGCCATCAGCAGCAGTCTGCAGTACGCGAACGGCCAGGTGACGCTGAACGGCCAGAAAATGCCGCTGCAAGATTTCGCTGCGATGTTTGGTCTGGAAGCACCTTCACTGCCGGACAGCGCCCCGCAGGAAGGCCAGCCCCAGCAGGATGACGCCGCTCCTCAGCAGGGCGACGCGGCCCCGCAGCCGTAACTTAGCGGTACAGGAGACGGCCATCGCGCGCCGTCTCCGTCATTTTCGCGTCACCAGCCGCGGGGGCATTATCTGATTTCGCGCCTCGCCAGTACCCTCTTCCAGGCGCCGCAGCATTGAATCCGCCAGGCTTTTCCCCATCTCGCGCGCCGGGGTGGTCACCCAGGTGAGGGGCAGATCATCGAGCGCGGCCTCCGGCACGTCGGCAAACGCCGCCAGCGCCACCCGCTGTTCAAAGTAGCTCTCGACCCCATCTTCCCCGCTCTGTCTTCCAGCCCGTAACAGACCGAACCACGCGCCGGTAGCTACCACGTTGTTGTAGCACAGCACGGCGGTGATGGTCGGATTCTGGCGCAGCAGGCTGGTCATCGCCTCCGCCGCCTGCTTCTGGCTGGTCTCGCACTCCAGCACCCATTCGCTGTGAAACGGCAGGCCGTATTTCAGCAAGGTGGCGCAATAGCCGCCGACCCGCTCGGCGCGCGTCAGCGAAGCACTCTGCCCGCCGAGCCAGGCGATCCGCTGATGGCCGCGGCGGATAAGATGCTCGGTCACCAGCTGCGCCGCCTGCATGTTGTCCGGGCGGATCAGGTCGACATCGTCAAGGTAGCTGGCGCGAGAAGCGAACACCAGCGGCACCCCCGCCTCCGCCGCCCGCTCGCGCAGCTCGCTCCCGCGGTCGATCGCCCCGGCGATAATCACCCCGTCCACCCCCTGCGCCGCGAGGGTATCAAACCGCTGGGCCATCTTCTCGCCGCTGCGGCCTCCCTGGGTAAGAAATACCATTTTCCCCTGCCTCTCCAGGGCATCGGTGAGGCCGGCAGTTAATTCAGCATAAAACGGTTTTGACAGGTCGCTGACGATAAGGCCAATCACCCCGCTTTGCCCACCGCGCAGCGAGGCCGCCTGACGGTTGCGCACAAATCCCAGCTGTTCGATAGCCTGATTAACCCGCTCGCCGGTGGCGCTGGAGATGCGCCCTTTGCCGCTCAGGACCAGTGAAACGGTACTCACGGAGACGCCGGCGGCCAGCGCCACATCATTGATGGTGATCTTTTTTGCGATTGCCATAACCTGCTGGCTGACTCCCTTGCCTGTCGATAAAACGTTTTATCATTGTGCGATCTTTATAAACGTTATTATCGCTTGAATATGTGATTTTTATCGCACTAAAAAGTGGTAAAACGTTTTATCTTGCCGTGGCGTTAGTTCTTCCCGACCACTTTATGAATCAGGAACCGTGCTATGACGGCGAAAACAGCACCAAAAATCACTTTATGGGAATTTTTCCAGCAGCTGGGAAAAACCTTCATGCTGCCCGTAGCGTTGCTCTCGTTTTGCGGGATCATGCTGGGGATCGGCAGCTCGTTAAGCAGCCACGATGTGCTGACTTTGCTGCCGTGGCTGGATATGCCGCTGCTGCAGGCCATCTTTATCTGGATGAGCAAGGTCGGCTCGTTTGCCTTCAGCTTCCTGCCGGTCATGTTCTGTATCGCCATCCCGCTGGGACTGGCGCGAGAAAACAAAGGCGTCGCCGCCTTCGCCGGCTTCGTTGGCTACGCGGTCATGAATCTGGCGGTCAACTTCTGGCTGACCGCGAAAGGCATTCTGCCCACCACCGACGCCGCGATCCTGAAGGCCAACAATATCCAGAATATTATCGGCATTCCGTCGATCGATACCGGGATCCTCGGGGCGGTTATCGCCGGGATTATCGTCTGGCTGCTGCATGAACGCTTCCATAACATTCGCCTGCCGGACGCCCTGGCCTTCTTCGGCGGCACCCGCTTCGTGCCGATCGTTACCACCGTGGTGCTGGGGCTGGTCGGGCTGGCGATCCCGCTGGTGTGGCCAGTCTTCGCCATGGGGATCAACGCCCTCGGGAAGATGATCAACAGCGCCGGGGATTTTGGCCCGATGATCTTCGGCACCGGCGAGCGTCTGCTACTGCCGTTTGGCCTGCACCACATCCTGGTGGCGCTGATCCGCTTTACCGAAGCCGGCGGTACCCTCGACGTCTGCGGCCACAGCGTCAGCGGCGCGCTGACCATCTTCCAGGCGCAACTGAGCTGCCCGACCACCCACGGCTTCGCCGAAAGCGCCACTCGCTTCCTGTCGCAGGGTAAAATGCCGGCTTTCCTTGGCGGCCTGCCGGGCGCCGCGCTGGCGATGTACCACTGCGCCCGCCCGGAAAACCGGCATAAAATTAAAGGGCTGCTGATCTCCGGGGTGATCGCCTGTGTGGTCGGCGGCACCACCGAGCCGCTGGAGTTCCTGTTCCTGTTCGTCGCGCCGGTGCTGTATGTCATCCACGCGCTGCTGACCGGTCTCGGCTTTACCATCATGGCGGTGCTCGGCGTCACCATCGGCAACACCGACGGCAATATCATCGACTTCGTGGTGTTTGGCATCCTGCATGGCCTGGCGACCAAGTGGTATCTGGTGCCGGTGGTGGCGGCTATCTGGTTCGCGGTCTACTATGCCATCTTCCGCTTAGCCATCACCCGCTTCAATCTGAAAACGCCGGGTCGCGATATCGACACCGCCGCCAGCGTGGAGAAAGCCGTCGCTGGCACCATCGGCAAATCCGGGTATAACGTGCCGGCAATTCTGGCGGCGCTCGGCGGCGCAGAGAACATTGTTTCGCTGGATAACTGCATTACTCGTCTGCGTCTGTCGGTACACGATATGAGCAAAGTGGACGCCGCCGCGCTGAAAGCCCATCGCGCCATCGGGGTGGTTCAGCTCAATCAGCATAACCTGCAGGTAGTCATTGGCCCGCAGGTGCAGTCGGTAAAAGATGAAATGGCCGTACTGATGAATACCGTGCAGGCCTGACCCCACTGATCCCCCTTCTACGCGGAGGGGGACATTCGCTAAGGAAGTTTCGATGTTTGATTTTGCTACCCCCATCGACCGCCATGGTACCTGGTGCACGCAGTGGGACTATGTCGCCGACCGGTTTGGGGCCGCCGATCTGCTACCGTTTACCATCTCCGATATGGACTTTGCCACCGCTCCGTGCATTCTCGATGCCCTCAGCCAGCGACTGGCTCACGGGGTGTTCGGCTATAGCCGCTGGCAGAACGAGGCGTTTCTCGGGGCGATTGCCCACTGGTACGCCAGCCGGTTTAACAGCGTCATCGATCCGCATACGGTGGTCTACGGGCCGTCGGTTATCTACATGGTGGCGGAAACTATCCGCCAGTGGTCGAGCGAAGGCGACGGCGTCGTCGTCCATACCCCTGCCTACGATGCATTCTATAAGACCATCACCGCGAACCATCGGCAGATTGCCCCGGTGCCATTGACCCTGACGGAAAACCAGTGGCACTGCGATATGGCCCGACTCGAAGCGGCGCTGGCGGATCCAAAGAATACCCTGCTGCTGCTGTGCAGCCCGCACAATCCAACGGGGAAAGTCTGGCGGCGCGAGGAGCTCCAGACCATGGCGGCCCTGTGTCAAAAACATGGCGTCAGGGTGATTAGCGACGAAATTCATATGGATATGACCTGGGGCGAACACCGCCATATCCCGTGGAGCGAGGTCGCTCAGGGGCCATGGGCGCTGTTCACCTCCGGTTCGAAGAGCTTCAATATTCCGGCACTAACCGGGGCCTACGGCTTTATCCCCGAGGCGAACGCGCGCAACAGCTACCTGCAGGCGCTGAAGGGGCGCGACGGGCTCTCATCACCCTCGGTGCCGGCGCTGGTTGCCCATATCGCTGCCTACCGCGACGGGGCTCCCTGGCTCGACGCCTTGCGTGACTATCTGCAGGCGAATATGCGCTATGTGGCCGACACGCTCAACAATGCCTTCCCTGCACTACGCTGGCAGCCGCCGGAAGCCACCTACCTGGCATGGCTCGACCTGCGCCCCCTGAACATTGACGATCGCGCGCTACAGCAGGCGCTTATCGACGAACAGAAGGTGGCGATTATGCCGGGTTATACCTATGGTTCTGAGGGCAACGGCTTTCTGCGCCTCAACGTCGGCTGCCCGCGCGAGAAGCTGGAACGCGGTGTCGAAGGACTGATTGCCGCCCTGCGCAGCCTCAGCTGATTCGACGCGCTATCTACAGATCATCGCGCCGGCGGAACGCCAGGTAACCGGCGCCGAGAGTAAAGACGGCGACAATCATCACCAGCAGGATAAACCCGTGGTGGTTGCTCGCCAGCGGGATCCCTCCGACGTTCATGCCGAAGAAACCGGCGACGATGTTAATCGGCAGCGCGAGGACGGTGATCACCGTCAGGGTGTAGAGGGTGCGGTTGCTCTGCTCCAGCTGGCGGGCGCCAATCTCCTCCTGCAGCAGACTGATGCGCTCGATCAGCCCGGACAGGTCGTTAAGCACCACGCTAAACTCTTCGGTAAACTGACGAAACGCCTGCACCACCGCGCGATCCATCCACGCCGGCGGCCGGTTAAGCAGCCGGAACATCGCCGCCGGCTCCGGCGCCAGCAGCCGCTGGAAGCGTAAAAGCATCCGCCGCAGCCGCGCCAGATCGGCCCGGTTGCGTTGCACGTGATTGCTCAGAAGACGCTCTTCGATAAGGTCGACATGGCGGCTGGCCTGACGGACGACCTGCTCCAGGACCTCCTCCTGCTCCTCCAGCAGAAAAGCCAGCAGCTCGGTAGACGTGTTTACCCTGAGCGTCTGCAAGCGCGGCAGCATCCATTCGATAAACCGCAACGGTTTGAAGCGCGCCGTCACCACCAGCCTGGGACTACAGTAGAGCCACAGGGTGGCGGTTTCCGCGCTGGTATCCTGCGGACGAAACAGCACATCGTTGAGCACAGCGAACAGATTTTCCCCCTGTCGCTCAATGCGGGTGGTGTGCGAGCCGCTGCGGATCTCTTCGAAGAAAAAGTCCGCCACTGGAAAGTGGCTGGTTAACCATTTCTCGGCGGTGGCGTGATTGAGATTAAGATGCAACCAGATAAAGGCTTTATCGTCGGCCAGCGCCTGATAACGGGCGCATACCTCACCAGAGAGAATAGGCTGCGGGGGGCGCTGTTCATGAAACAGATAACCATGCACCAGACCGGAAACTTCACTATCAAAATCGGGCTTTAACATCTTCGCGGTGACGTCTTGACTCATGGCTCCCTCAGGACAGGCTCTGGCACCGTTGATGCCCAAACAGCGCCATCTTTCGCTATTTTCCGCGGGCTGGCAAGGTTAATAATTTCGTCATAAAACAGTAACCTGGCAGACATATTGCCTGCATCTGCGGCAGATTAGACTGACGTGAACCCCAGCCTTGTTGCCTCTGCTTGTTTAAAAATTTTTTGATTATCCTCAAAACTTTTTTAAGAAAAAAAGCGTATTACTTTAGGCGCTTAATCATTGCTTCCACACAGGTTTATTGAGGAGGAGACCATGAAAACCTATGACCGTAATCGTAACGCTATTGCTACCGGCAGTATGGTAATGATCGCTGGCAATGGGGGAACCGGGGTGATTAAAGCTATCCATGGCGAGGGGAAAACCGCTGAACAGCTGCGCCGGGCAGACTGCGTTGAAATCGACGGCCGCGAAGGTCGTTTCTGCCCGATAGATCTGATTCGCCTCGGCTTCCATTAATCCCTGCGGCCCTGCACTGATGGCCTGAGACGACCGCCAGGTCATCAGTCTCAGGCTATCTGAGACGATTTCCTGTGCTGCCCCCGGTCTGCCAGGCGCTTAGCGAAAGCTCCACTGCACACTCATCACCAAGATCGCCGGCACAATAATCCCACCTTCGACGCCGAAGTAATCGGTGAAGTTATACTGCAGACCATGATAGAGATAGGGCGAAAAACCGACGCCAGTGATTTTTTTGGCGGTGCGGTAGGTGCCGGAGTCACCGCAGTGGCTGAAGGCGTCAAAGAAAAATTCCCCGGTATAGGCATACACCCCTTTCAGCACCCAGCCGGTATCGTTTTTTAGCCAGTCGCGGCGCACGCCGAGTGTCAGACAGCGATCGTCGAAGCTGTTTTTCATGGTACCGACCAGCACGCTGTATTTTGAATTCGGGGAAAACTTGCGTTCCACCGAGAAAAAGTTGTTATTGAAATGCTCGTTATATTGTCCGTGGTTACCGGTCATATGATAAACATAAGAGCCGGTGTTCATCGAATAGAGGTTTATTTCTCCGGCCTGCGCCGACGGCATGGCAACTATCAGCAGTCCTGATAACAAAAGCAATAATTTATTTAACATTCAGCAACCTACGCCATAACCGAAAAAAAGAACCCGGCATACTAGCACCGCGAAGCTAAACCAAAGGGCAATCAGACAGACCGCGGCTGGTCGCGGCGGCTAAACATGACGCTGTCGCCACAGGTAGAGCCTTGATCCAAAACAGAGAAAGTGGGAGCTAAGACGCGTACTATCGGCTCCCTTCGGTCGGTTATCGACCTTTAATACCTTCTGAGTTCAGAGGCATTTTTATGACATGGCAATCCTTCAAACAGGCCTGGCTTATCCGGTTCTGGTCCCCTGTTCCAGCGGTCATCGCCGCGGGCATTCTCTCTACCTACTATTTTGGCATCACCGGCACCTTCTGGGCGGTGACCGGCGAATTCACCCGCTGGGGTGGCCAGCTGCTGCAGCTGCTGGGCGTCCACAGCGAACAGTGGGGCTATTACCAGCTGATCCATCTCGACGGGACACCGCTGACCCGCATCGATGGCAGGATGATCATCGGCATGTTCGGCGGCTGCCTGGCCGCCGCGCTATGGGCGAATAACGTCAAACTGCGCTTGCCACGCAGCCGGATCCGCATTGTGCAGGCCGTGGCCGGGGGCATCATTGCCGGGTTCGGCGCACGACTGGCGATGGGTTGCAACCTGGCGGCCTTTTTCACCGGCATTCCGCAGTTCTCCCTGCACGCCTGGCTGTTTGCCATCGCCACCGCCATCGGCTCCTGGTTTGGCGCCCGCTTCACGCTGCTGCCCCTTTTTCGCATCCCGGTAAAAATGCAAAAGGTGTCTGCCGCCTCGCCGTTAACCCAAAAACCTCAGCAGGCGCGTCGCCGCTTCCGCCTGGGGATGGTGGTCTTTTTCGCCATGATCGGCTGGGGCCTCCTCACCGCCGCAGACCACCCGGCGCTCGGCCTGGCGATGCTGTTCGGCATCGGCTTCGGTCTGCTTATCGAGCGCGCCCAGATCTGCTTTACCTCCGCCTTTCGCGATATGTGGATCACCGGCCGGACGGTGATGGCGAAGGCGATTATCTTCGGCATGGCGGCGAGCGCCATTGGTATCTTCAGCTATGTGCAACTGGGGATGGCACCGAAAATTATGTGGGCCGGTCCCAACGCGGCGATTGGCGGCTTGCTGTTTGGCTTTGGTATCGTGCTGGCCGGCGGCTGTGAAACCGGCTGGATGTACCGGGCGGTAGAGGGCCAGGTTCACTACTGGTGGGTGGGGCTGGGCAACGTCATCGGCTCAACGCTGCTCGCCTGGTGTTGGGACGATATCGCCGCCCCGCTCGCCACCCACTGGCAGAAAATCAACCTGCTGAACGCCTTCGGCCCCTTTGGCGGGCTGCTGGCGACCTATCTGCTGCTGCTGATCGCCCTGCTGCTGGTGATCGCGTGGGAAAGACATTTTTTCCGCCGCCAGTCGTCGGCGGTCCGGACCGTGAAGGAAAGCGCATGAAAAACATCGTCCCTGATTATCGCCTGGATATGGTCGGCGAGCCCTGCCCCTATCCGGCCGTTGCCACCCTGGAGGCAATGCCCTCCCTGAAAAAAGGCGAGATCCTCGAAGTAGTCAGCGATTGCCCACAGTCGATCAACAATATCCCGCTCGATGCCCAAAATCATGGCTATACGGTGTTGGATATTCAGCAGGATGGCCCGACCATTCGCTATCTGATCCAGAAATAATCTCAGCTGGCCAGCCCTTACCCCGCCGGCGTTCCTCATCGCCGGCGCTTATCGCTTTTGTTCACATCTCGCCCCTCCATTTTCACTAGCCCAGGCTGGCAAACGATTGCAATAGCTTGTAACACTTGAAACGATGTTCCAGTTACCTAATAACCATTAATATAACGCGCCTATATTATTTAAAAATGAATAAGTGATTTCGTGAATGGTTTCTGCCCGTACGCGCAGCCGCCCGACACGGCAACACCGTAAGGATAGGAATGGAACTGCTGGCAAGGCTGGGTCATTTTTTTGAACAAGTTTGCGCTGATGCTGATTTTGCCACCTTCGCCGGTGAACTTCGGCGGCATCAGGTTTCCTACTACATCTACTTTGTCACTACCGGCAATGTGAATTTCGTGATGACGAACGATGATGTTATTTCGATAAAAAGCGCTCGTGGCCTGCTCCGCGTGTGCACTGAGGTCAGCCACTGTCTGACCAGAGCCGCGGTTATCCGCCACTTCGCCGGGGCCATCAATTTTGAACAGTACTGCCGGGATTTGGCCAGCGCCGGGGTATTTAAGTGGACCGTCGATCTTGAAGACAATTCCCGCCATTACTGGTCGAAGGATAATACCCTGCTGTTTAAGGAGCGTTTGCTGCCCCCCTGAACGGGTCGCCGGGGGGCGTCGCTAGCGGTTCATCTTCAATCGCGGGTTTGCACCCAAAAGGCATGGATCAGACCAGGAATATAGCCCAACAGGGTCAGAATAATGTTGAGGATAAACGCCCAGCCGAAGCCTTTCCCCAGCAGTACCCCCAGCGGCGGCAGAATGATAGTGAAAACAATTCTCCAGAATCCCATAACCTCTCCCTTCGTCTAACGTCAATATTTTACTAAGCTATTCAATAGTTAAGCATAGACGCTTTTCGCCGCTTCGCCAGCAAGCGGCGCCCTCATCGCCAGTAACAAAAATTATTCCCGGCTGTCAGCGCTAAAAAAGACCGGGAAAACATTCACTTTTTCTCTCTTCGGCCCGCAAGCCCTGGCATACCGCACAGATTGTCATTTGACCAATTCGGGAGGCAGGACTAAGCCTGGAGGAGTTTTATCGCATCGAGTCGTTTTACCAACCGGAGAATATCCATGAGTAAACTTGGGATTAATGGATTTGGTCGTATCGGACGTTTGGTGTTACGCCGTTTATTAGAGGTCGACAGCAGCCTGGAAGTGGTGGCTATCAACGACCTCACCTCGCCAAAGGTGCTGGCCTACCTGTTAAAGCATGATTCAAACTACGGCCCCTTCCCGTGGAGCGTCGACTTTACGGAAGATGCGCTGATCGTTAACGGCAAGACCATCACCGTGTATGCCGAAAAAGAGGCGCAGCATATTCCCTGGCAGGCGGCAGGCGCCGAGGTGATTGTGGAGTGTACCGGGTTCTACACCTCGGCAGAGAAATCGCAAGCCCATCTCCAGGCTGGCGCGCGCAAAGTGCTGATTTCCGCCCCCGCTGGCGAGATGAAAACCATCGTCTACAACGTCAACGATGACACTCTAACGCCGGATGACACCATCATCTCCGTGGCCTCCTGCACCACCAACTGCCTGGCGCCGATGGCCAAAGTCCTGCAGGATGCCTTCGGCATCACTGTGGGTACCATGACCACCATCCATGCCTATACCGGCACCCAGTCGCTGGTGGACGGGCCGCGTGGCAAAGATCTGCGCGCCTCCCGTGCGGCAGCAGAAAACGTCATCCCGCACACGACCGGCGCGGCCAAAGCCATCGGCCTGGTGATCCCCGCCCTGAGCGGTAAACTGAAGGGCCATGCCCAGCGCGTACCAACCAAAACCGGCTCAGTGACGGAGCTGGTATCAGTGTTGGAGAAAAAGGTGACTGCGGATGAAGTGAACCAGGCGATGAAGCTGGCGGCCGAGGGTAACGAATCCTTCGGCTACACCGAAGAGGAGATCGTCTCTTCCGACATCATCGGCAGCCATTTCGGCTCGATCTACGATGCCACCCAGCTGGAGATTGTCGAAGCCGGCGGCGTACAGCTGGTGAAAACCGTCGCCTGGTACGATAACGAATATGGCTTCGTCACCCAGCTGATCCGCGTGCTGGAGAAATTTGCCCGCTAAGCGAACGGCGGGCAGCCTGAGCTGTCCGCCGGTTCTGTGTTGAGTGCCTCAGGCCTGCAGATAGACCACCTGGGTCTGCAGGTACTCATTCAGCCCGTGGCGGCCATCAGCGCCGCCGATCCCCGATTTGCGCCAGCCGGCGTGGAAACCCTGCATCGCCTCAAAGTTTTCCCGGTTGATATAGGTTTCGCCGAACTTCAGTCCTTTAATTGCCTTCATCGCTACGTTCAGATCGCGGGTATAGATCGAGGAGGTCAGGCCATAGTCGCTGTCATTGGCCATCGCCAGCGCCTCATCGAGGGTCGAAAATGCCACCACCGGCAGCACCGGCCCGAAGGTTTCCTCGTGGATAATGTCCATCTCCTGGCGCACATCCAGCAGCAGGGTCGGCGGATAAAAATAGCCTTTGCCCTCCAGCGGCTGGCCGCCAAGCGCCACTCGCGCCCCCTGCGCCACCGCCTTCGCCACTTTGTCCGCCACCTGATCCCGCGCCGCTGCGTTGATCAGCGGCCCCATCGCGATGTCATCCCGCGCCGCCGGATCGCCAAACTGCACGGCCTTCATCGCCTCGCCGAGGCGGTTGACGAAGCGGTCGTAAATGCCCTGCTGAACATAGACCCGCTCGACGCAGTTACACACCTGCCCGCTGTTAATCACCCGCGAGTCCACTACCGCTTTCACCGCCAGCTCCAGATCTGCATCGTCCATCACAATGGCAGGCGCTTTGCCGCCGAGTTCGAGGCACACTTTGGTGATATTTTTCGCCGCAGCGGCCATGATTTTCTCTCCCGCCGCCACGCTGCCGGTCATGCTGACCATCGCCACCTTCGGATTGCCGGCCAGCTCCTGACCAACGGTTTCTCCGCGGCCCAGCACCAGGTTAAAGACCCCTTTCGGCAACCCAACCTGATGGACAATCTCGGCAAAGGCGATGGCATTATTAGGCGTAAATTCGCTGGGCTTAATGACGATGGTATTCCCGGTGATCAGGGCCGGGGCCAGCTTGCGGGCGATAAGAAAGAACGGGAAGTTCCACGGCAGGATCCCGGTGGTCACCCCCAGCGCGCGTTTAAAGACGAGGATATTCTCCCCGGGGCGATCGCTCTGCACGATCTCGCCTTCGTAACGGCGCGCCCATTCGGCCATATAGTCGAGATAGTCGGCGGTGAACGCAACCTCCACCGCCGCCAGCTGCTGGATCTTGCCGCCTTCAGCCACGATCAGCCCGGCAATCTCTTCTGCACGCTGGCGAATACCCGCGGCAATTTTGCGCAGCCAGCCTGCGCGCTCAATGGCCGGTAGTGCTTCCCAGGCGGGCTGGGCGCGCTCGGCGGCGTCAATTGCCAGCCGCGCCTCTTCGGCAGTCCCGTCCGGGATCCGCGACAGCAGCGCTTCGGTCGCCGGGTTAAGCACGTCGATCCAGCCGTCGCCGCGACCGGAAACGAACTGGCCATCAATATACATCGGGTGTTGAACGGGTGCTGTCATGGCTGCTCCTGTGGTGCATTTGTATTTAACAGGTGATTTTTTTGTTAAATATCGAGCGGATAAGCCGCTGTTCGGCAGCACATTGACGCAATTCTGTGAACTGACTCATAAAAGCGGGCCAAAAGCCCCCGCTTGAAGTTACATTTCAATAACACAAATTGCCCGTTTGCGATAAATCTGCCGCAAACGGGCAGTTTTCAGCCGAGGGTGCGGGCCTGCAGCGCCCCGGCAAGCTGGGTGTCCTCCCGCAGCTGTCGCCAGGCAGCGAGGATCTCCGGCAGAAAGGTTACGTGGCTGATGAAGTCTTTCCCCCGCGGACCGTATCCTTCAGGGGTATCCTGCAAACGCGGCAGCTCGCCCAGCAGCAGCGCCAGGTAGCGGGTAACCGGCCAGAGCCCAGTCCCGCCGCCGGCGAACCCCAGCTGGTCATCGGTCTGCTCCAGCACCGGCGAGCAGCCGGGAAAGCTCAGCCACTGTGGCGGCGGCGTCGCCCCCTGCCAGACGCGGGCGAAGGTAGCCATGGTTCGCCGCTGCATGGTGGGGTCCTGAATGACGATCCCGCGACGATGGGGGATCCCCCGGCTCTCCAGCGTGGTCCGGGTAAAACGGGCATTCTCGCCGCAGTTGGTCGACTGGTCCTCCACCACCAGCCGCGAGCGCGGGATATGCCAGAAGTGATGCGCGATATCCGCCAGAATATGCGCTTCCGGACGCCCCGCCACCGGCAACGTACGGTAACGGGGATCCTGGCGCACCGCCTCGTAGAGGTAGTTCGTAGAATGTCCCACGCCGCCGCTGATCAGCAGCGGGACTTCCCGTTCCGCCGCCAGCCGACAGGCGGCGTCAATGGTCGGGATCACGGCGTTGCCGGCCAGCACCACCACGTCCACCTCCGGCATCGCGGGCAGCGTCGCCAGATCGTCCTGCGCCAGCCAGGCGCCGACCTGGTTAGCCGCCGCCAGCGTCGCTGCCGACAGCAGAGGAAATTGTTCTGCCATTCTGTCTCCTTTATTCCCTCTCAGCCGATCGGAGAGGATGCTTTCGCCATCATAAACGCCACCTCGCGGGAGGCAAAGCGGCGTCGATTTGTAACCATTTTGAAATAACAAGAAACATCTAAAAACAGGCGGGTTGCACCTGAACAACTCACTATGAAAATAACAAAAAACAGCAAAATCAGGTGGAAAATAAAAAATAGCTTCGCGGTTACACCAGTCCATAGCGCGCCATAACGCCCAGTTTGCCAGCGCTGAACTTGCCAATTGTAACCTTCACCCCTAAGTTGCTTAACAATTACACAACCTTTTCATACCAGGTTGCACCCTGCTCACCCAGAGTGACACCTGACCTATTTACCGTGGCGGGAGAACGTTTCGTAATGAGCAATCCACAAGACAACACTGCATCCATTCTGCAGAAAAACAAGAAGGTACTGATAGCGAGCCTGACAGGCAGCGCCATCGAATGGTTCGATTATTTTCTCTATGGCACCGCCGCCGCACTGGTGTTCAACAAAATTTTCTTTCCGATGGTCGACCCGGTCATCGGCCTGATCCTCTCCTGGCTCTCCTTCTCGCTGACGTTTTTTATCCGTCCCATTGGCGGCGTCATTTTCGCCCATATCGGCGATCGCATCGGCCGCAAAAAGACGCTGGTGCTGACCCTGTCGCTGATGGGCAGCGCCACGGTGGCGATCGGCTTGCTGCCCACCTACGAGATGGTGGGCCTCTGGGCGCCGGCCCTGCTGATTACCCTGCGCATTATTCAGGGCATGGGTATCGGCGGCGAATGGGGCGGCGCGCTGCTGCTGGCCTACGAATACGCGCCGGAAAAGCGAAAAGGTTTTTTCGGCAGCATTCCTCAGGCCGGCGTGACCATCGGCATGCTGATGGCGACCTTCATCGTCTCGCTGATGACCCTGTTTGATGAGGCGCAGTTTCTCGCCTGGGGCTGGCGCATACCGTTCCTGCTGAGCTCCGTCCTCGTTTTTCTCGGCCTGTGGATCCGCAAAGATATCGACGAAACGCCCGCCTTTAAGCAGGTGAAAAAATCCGGCCAGGTGGCAAAAGCGCCGCTGCGCGAAACGATCAAACACCACTGGCGCGAAGTGCTTATTGCCGCTGGTCTGAAGGTGGTGGAGACCGCGCCCTTCTATATTTTCTCCACCTTTGTGGTCAGCTATGCCACCACCACCCTGAGTTACCAGAAGTCACAGGCACTGGAATCCGTGACCCTGGGCGCGCTGGTGGCCACCGTGATGATCCCGCTGATGGGGCTACTGTCAGACAAGGTGGGGCGGCAAAAGATGTACACCCTGAGCGTGGTGCTGCTGGGGCTGTTTATTATCCCGTGGTTCCTGCTGCTCGACACCGGCACCGGCTGGGGCATCATGCTGGCGACGATCGTGGCCTTCGGCATCCTGTGGGCGCCGGTAACCGCGGTGCTTGGCACCCTGTGCTCTGAGATTTTCAGCGCCAATGTGCGCTATACCGGGATCACCCTCGGCTACCAGCTTGGCGCCGCGCTGGCCGGGGGCACCGCGCCGCTTATCGCCACCGGCCTGCTGGCGAAATATGACGGCGACTGGCGGCCGGTGGCTATTTATCTGGGCATTACGGTGGCGATTTCGCTGCTGGCAATTTTCTGCGCCAGCCGGATGAAGTCCGCGCCGGGTGCGGCCCCTTCCCGGGCGGAAAGCGCCTAACCGCCGCCGTCTGGGCAGGTAGCGTCGCCCGGCGGCGGTGCGCGTGCGCAGGCCTGGGGAGGGATCACGCCGCGGGGGAAACCGCTCCTCCCAGGTCCGGTAAGCACGTAGGCCCGGTAAGGCGCCAGCCGCCACCGGGCACAAACAGACGTAACGTCTTCACCTCCCGCTTAGCCGGCCATGTTGGCCGACGGCTGTCAGGCGCTCTGGTTGTCCAGTTGAAGCTGCCCCTCGCGCCGCTGCTTCAGCTTCCAGAAACCCCACAGTGCAATAAACCACAGCGGGGAAGCCAACAGCGCCAGCAGCGTATCCGGATCAAAGATCATGATGAAGATAGCGAACGCGAAGAACAGCAGGCTCACCCAGCTCATCACCACCCCGGCGGGCATCTTAAAGATCGACCCGGCGTGCAGGTCCGGACGCTGACGGCGATAGACCAGATAGGCCACGAGGATCATTCCCCAGCTGAACACCACCATAATCGCCGCCAGGGTCGAGACGATGGTGAACAGGGTCATCACGTTCGGCACCAGGAACAGCAACAGCGTGCCAATCAGCATGCAGAAGCAGGAGAACAGCAGGCTGCGCACCGGAATGCGGGTACTGCGCGACAGGATGCGAAACTGCCAGTGCGCATGCTTCTCCACCGACAGGCCGTAAAGCATGCGGGTACTGGAGAAGACGCCGCTGTTGGCCGAGGACATCGCCGAGGTCAGCGCCACAAAGTTAATCACCGCCGCCGCCGCGGGCAGCCCGGCTTTGGCAAACAGCGTCACGAAGGGGCTGGTCTCTGCCGACACCCCCGGCCACGAGGCGACCGCGATGATCACCACCATCGACAGCAGATAGAAGATGATAATCCGCAGCGGCAGGGCATTGATCGCCTTGGGCAAAATGCGCTGCGGATCGCGGGTCTCCGCCGTCATCGTCCCCAGCAGCTCAATGCCGGTAAAGGAGAAAATCGCTATCTGGAAACCGGCGAAAAAGCCGGTGATACCGTGAGGCATAAAGGCCGTCGGGTCGGTGAGATGGCTGAGGGAGGCCGTCACGCCGTCCGGGGAGGTCCAGCCGGTGGCAATCATCCAGCCGCCGGTGCCAATCAAGGCGATAATGGTGATCACCTTGATCAGGGCGAACCAGAACTCCGCCTCGCCAAACATTTTCACCGACAGCAGGTTAAGCAGGAACAGAATCGCCAGCATGCTGAGGGCCGGCATCCACGCCGACAGTTCCGGGAACCAGTACTGCATATAGCTCCCGCACACCACCACGTCAGCGATACAGGTCACCACCCAGCTTAACCAGTAGGTCCAGCCGAGGTAAAAGCTGGCCTGCGGCCCGAGATACTCGCCGACAAAGTCGGCAAATGAGCGGTAGTCATGGCGGGTGAGCAGCAGCTCCCCCATCGCCCGCATCACCATATAGGTAAAGAACCCGACCAGCACATAGATCACCAGAATCGAGGTGCCGGCGACGGCGATGTTGCGCCCCGCCCCCATAAACAGCCCGGTGCCAATGGCGCCGCCGAGGGCAATCATCTGGATATGGCGGGCGCTGAGCCCGCGCTTTAGCTGTGACGCGCCCTCACCGCCGGCGGCAGGCGGCGCCTGATGTTGATGTTCAGTCATGGTGTTTCCTCAGGCTGGTTGCGGGAGGCGAAGGGCCGCGACGCGGAGCAGCAGCCCGGCGCGCTGGCCGGTGGCGACCCCGGCGTTCGGAAAGAGGATATAGGGGGCCCGGGCCTGCACCACCCACCGTTTCTCTGCCTGGCGGGCGATCTCATACCCTGCCGGGAGCGCGGTGAAGTTCTCAACATCTGCCGCGAGATTAAGCGTAAATTCCCCCTCGCGCTTGATGATGCTCTCCTCGACCAGAAAGTAGTCCACCGGCGCTTTGTCGCGCGGCGGCAGCGGCGCGTCAGCGATCCAGGCCCGGATCGCCGCGTCGGTAGCGGCGAACAGGCTGAGATCGTTGGCGCCGAACGGCATCACTTTCCCCAGCTCCAGGGTAGCGCTTTGCGCGGCGAACTTTTCGCAGGTGAAATGGGTGAAGGTGCCGCCCGCTTCGGTATGGCGCACGATGGCATCCATCCCGCTGGCCTGCAGCAGCTGGTAGAAATCGGGCGAAAAATCCCCCGCGTGGGCCGGGAGCAGCGCAAACTGGCGATACAGCGACCCGCGAATGGCGGTATGCATATCGAGATGACTACGGCTGACCGGCCCCGCCGCATCGGCGGCGCGATAGAAGGTCTGCACCGCCTGCTCCAGCGCAAAAGCCCGCCGCGACTCATTTCCCGGGGTGACCGCCAGATGGCGGCCACCGAACAGACGATTCAGGTCGTTATGCAGATAGCGACGCGCGGCGCGGATCGCCGGCAGGTTACCAAAGACGATCAGCAGCGCCTGGGTGAGCGGCTGCCGCCCCTGACTCAGATCGTGGGTCAACTGCAGCAGCAGTTCAATCGGCGCGGTCTCATTGCCATGCACGCCGGCGGAGAGGATCGTCGCCTGGCGCCATGGCGCCGTCGGCAGCAGCTGCAGGATGCCCTCGCCCAGCCAGCGGGCCTCGATGCCCGCCGGGAAGGTCCACTCCTGCAGGCGGCAGTGCAGTAAATCGTTAACCAGGTGCTCCATCTGCCGCTCCTTAACGCTGGAAATCATAGACCGCGCCCAGACGCAGGATCTGCGTCAGCTCATCCAGCGCCTGATAAACCTCGCGCAGCAGCTGCGGGTCCGCCAGATCGCGGGCATGCAGCCGGTCGCGATAGTGTTTTTCCACCCATGCCGTCAGCTGTTGATAACGTTCGTCGTTCATCAGGCTATGGGCGTTGACCGCCTGGCGTTCAGCCTCGTTGAGCACCACCCGCAGCCGCAGACAGGCCGGGCCGCCGCCGTTGCGCATGCTTTCCCGCAGGTCAAAGACCGCCACTTCATCGATCGGCGATGCGCTGTCGGCGGCCAGGTCGCTGAGATAGCGCCAGACGTTTTCCCGCTGGCGGCACTCCTCCGGGACCACGATCAGCATCTTGCCGTCAGGTTTGCTCAGCAGCTGGCTGTTGAACAGGTACGAGGCCACCGCGTCATCGAGCGACACCCGCTCGTCCGGCACTTCCACGCTGGTGAACGGGATATCCAGACTGTCGCTTTTAGCCCGCAGCGTCGCCAGCACCGTCGCCTGATCGACAAACGCCTGCTGATGGTGAAACAGCACATGGCGATTGCTGACCGCGATAACGTCGTTGTGAAACACGCCGCGATCGATAGCCTGCGGCGCCTGCTGGGCGAATACCGTGTAGCGCGGATCCAGCTGATGCAGGCGAGCCACCGCCTCGCTGGCCTCAAGGGTCTGCCGCGCCGGATACTTCACCGGGGCGATGCCGCCGCTGGCGCGTCGGCCATAGACGAAAAACTGTACCCCCTGTCGGTCATACTCCCGGCAGAAGCGGTTATGGTTGGCCGCCCCTTCATCGCCGAGGTCACCATGCTGCGGCAGCGCCGCATGGTGGGCGAAGTAGCGCGGATCGGCGAACGTGGCGCCCAGGATCGCCGAGGTGGTGGGCGCCTCCTGCATACGGTGCAGCTTATTGTTCAGGTTGGCGACGGTGAAATGGACTTTGCCATCGGCGCTGTCCGCCGACGGTGAGACGGTCGCCGCGTTGGCGGTCCACATCGACGAGGCGGAGCTGAAGGCGGAGAGCAGCTGCGGCGCCGCGTCGGCCGCCTGCCGGATGACCTGCTCATCGCTGCCCTGGAAACCGACTTCGCGCAGCAGACGCAGATTCGGCCGCGGCTGTGGCGGCAGAATGCCCTGCACGAAGCCGCGATCGGCAAGGGCTTTCATTTTATACAGCCCCTGCAGCGCCGCCTTTTTAGGGTTAGAGAGACCATCGCGGTTATTTTGCGAGGCTTCATTGCCGACGGAGAGTCCGGCGTAGTGGTGCGTCGGGCCGACCAGGCCATCAAAGTTTGCTTCAAAACCAGACATATGTCCTCACAGGATCCGTTATCAGAATGGCAGGCCCGGCGATACTGTCGCCGGGAGCGTCAGCGTATCGCTGACCAGAGAGGCCATCGGCCAGGCACAGTAATCGGCGGCGTACCACGCTGCCGCGCGATGGTTGCCGGAGGCGCCCACCCCGCCAAACGGCGCTTTACTGGAGGCGCCGGTCAGCGGCTTGTTCCAGTTGACGATCCCGGCCCGCGCCTCGTCCGCCAGCTGGTCAAATTGCGCCGCATCGCTGGAGATCAGCCCGACAGCCAGGCCATAGCGGGTCTGGTTGGCAAGGCGAATGGCCTCCGGGAAGCCGTCGTAACGGATAATCGTCAGCAGCGGGCCAAAGTACTCTTCATCCGGCACCTCAATACCGGTGACGTCGACGATCCCCGGGGTCAGCACCGTGGAGCGCGGGTCTGGCTGGCGCATGCGCAGCAGCACCTTGCCGCCGAGCCCCTCCAGTTTTTGCTGCGCCGCCAGCATGTTCTGCGCAGCGTCGAGAGAGATCACCCCGCCCATAAACGGCGCCGGCTGATCATCCCACTTGCCGGCGCGGATCTGCGCGCTGGCCTCGACCAGCCGCTGCAGCAGCGCATCCCCCTGCTCGCCGCACGGCACGATCAGCCGGCGCGCGCAGGTGCAGCGCTGCCCGGCAGAGATAAACGCCGACTGGATAATCACATGCAGCGCCGCATCAACATCGGCCACGTCGGCGACGATCAGCGCGTTGTTGCCGCCCATCTCCAGCGCCAGCATCTTCTCCGGCTGGCCGCCGAAGTAGCGATGGAAGTGGAAACCGGCCGCCGCGCTGCCAGTGAACAGCACGCCGTCGATATCACGATTTTCCAGCAGCGCCTGGCCGGTGGCTTTTCCGCCCTGCAGCAGATTAATCACCCCGTCGGGGACGCCCGCCTGCTGCCACAGCTGGACGGTCATTTCAGCGGTGGCCGGCGTCAGCTCGCTGGGTTTAAACACGATGGTGTTCCCGGCGATCAGCGCCGGAATGATGTGCCCGTTGGGCAGGTGGCCCGGGAAGTTGTAGGGGCCAAAGACCGCCATCACGCCGTGCGGTTTGTGGCGCAGCTGTGCTTTACCGTCCGGCAGCGTCGACTCATGAAAGCCCGTCCGCTGATGATAGGCTTCGATGGAGATCGCGGCCTTGCCGATCATCGCCTGCACTTCGGTGCGGGTCTCCCACAGCGGCTTGCTGGTCTCGCGGGAAATCAGGGTCGCCAGCGCCTCTTTATGTGTCTCCAGCAGCGCGGCAAAACGCTCCACCACGGCAATACGTTCGGCCAGCGGCCGGTGCGACCAGGGATAAAACGCCGCACGCGCCGCGGCGCAGGCCGCCTGGACGTCGTCGGCCCCCGCGCTGGCCGCCTGCCACAGCAGCGACTGATCCTCCGGGGCCAGTTTGCTCATCGTTGCGCCGCTGCCCGCCTGCCATTGCCCGGCTATAAACTGTGCTTTTACCGCCATGATCTGTTGTCCTCTGGATTCAGGGTTACCGTATAAACGCGGTCGGTTTCACTGACCTGCAGCGCGTCCAGCGCGGCGGCGTCAAGTGAGACCTGCTCTTCGTGGGCTACCAGCAGCGCCCGGAAATTGTCGAACTGGCCGTTGGCGACGAGGGTTGGCGCCGGCAGGTCGCCCATCAGCTGCCGGGCCGGCAGGCACTGGCTGTCGCGCACGGCGCGGATCTGATCGGTGTCCGCCTCCAGCACCGGACCGGCATCGAAAATATCCACCGAGCCGCGCCAGCTAAATCCCTCTTTTTCGAGGATCGCCCGCGCCGGGGCGGTATTGGGATGTACCTGACCGATGACCCCGCGGGCCGCTTCCGGCAGCAGTGTGATATAGATCGGGTAAGCCGGCATCAGTTCGGCAATAAAGGTTTTCATGCCGGTGCCGGTCAGCCGGTCAGCATCGGCGAACGGGATGTCGAAGAAGTGATGGCCCAGCGCATCCCAGAACGGCGACTGCCCCTGCTCATCGCTGCAGCCGCGCAGTTCGGCAAACAGGTGCGGGGAAAACCACTCGCGAAAGGCGGCGATAAATAAAAAGCGCGCCTTGGAGAGCAGCAGACCATTGCGGTTGAGCTGATACGCCGGATCGAGAAACAGCGTACACAGCTCGCTGTGCCCGGTGTGGTCATAGCTAAGATTGAGCAGCTCCTGAGGTTTATAGACTCCCAGCGCCTTCGAGGCGCGCACCGTTTTCTGAATGCGAAAATTGTAAAATGGCTCGTCCAGGCCCACTGCGACTTCAATGGCGCTGACCCCCACTACCCGCGCCAGCGCGGTGTCCTCCAGCACAAACAGGAAACCCTGCTGGCCGCGCGGCAGTTCGCCGGCGAAGGTCTGGATACTGCGCCGGATCCGGGCCGCCAGGCGCCCGGCATCATGCGGTAAGGAGGTCATACCGACTCCCGCCCGCGCGGCAAGGCGGACGATATCGTCGAGATCGTTTTCCCGTACGGGACGAAATAGCATCACAGGCCGTCCTCCCGGTTAGCGGGTTAAGCGGGCAACGGCGCGATCAAGGCGCACGAAGGCTTCCACAATATCCGCCTGCGGGATATTGAGCGCCGGCGCGAAGCGCAGCACGTCCGGGCCGGCAATCAGGGCGATCAGCCCCTCTTCCGCCGCCAGGTTGGTCAACATTTTGGCCTTGCCGCGCAGCGGCCCCGCCAGCTCAGCGCCGATCAGCAGACCGGTACCGCGCACGGCGCTGAACGCATCGTAACGGGCAGAGAGCGCATTCAACTGGTCGACGATCAGCGCATGGCGCTCGCCAACGCCCGCCAGCAGCGGCGCATCGAGATGGGCCAGCACGGCGTTAGCGACGGTTGCCGCCAGCGGGTTGCCGCCGAAGGTGGTGCCATGGGTGCCGGGCTGGAAGACCTGCGCCCAGGCCTCTTTCGCCAGCATCGCGCCGATCGGGAAGCCGCCCCCCAGCCCTTTGGCGCTGGTGAGAATGTCCGGGACGACGTTGTAGTGCTGGTAGGCGTAGAGATGGCCGGTACGGCCCGCTCCGGTCTGCACCTCATCGAATATCAGAGTGGCATGATGGCGATCGCAGAGGGTGCGCAGCGCCTGGAGGAACGCCGGGTCAGCGGGTATCACACCGCCTTCGCCGATGATCGGCTCGACGATCACCGCACAGGTGCGGGAAGAGATGGCCGCGGAGACCGCCTCGATATCGTTATAGGGCAGATGGGTAATGCCCTGCGGCAACGGCGCATAATCGCTGGAATATTTCGGCTGGCCGCCAACGGATACAGTGAACAGCGTACGGCCATGGAAGGCGTGGTTGAAGGCGATGATTTCGCTTTTTTCACCGCCAAACTTATCGTGAGCGTATTTCCGCGCCAGCTTAAGGGCCGCCTCGTTGGCTTCGGCGCCGGAGTTGCAGAAGAACACCTTGTCGGCAAAGGTAGACTGTACCAGAGTTTTCGCCAGCTGCAGCACCGGCTCGTTGGTATAGCCATTGCCGATATGCCACAGTTTCGCCAGTTGATCCTGCAGGGCCTGAGCCAGCGCCGGGTGGGCATGGCCCAGGGCGTTCACTGCGATGCCGCCCGCCATATCGATATACTCTTTCCCCTGCTGATCCCAGACGCGGGAGCCCGCCGCTCTGACCGGAATAAACGGCGCGGGAGCAAAACAGGGAACCAGGTAAGCGTCAAAATCTTCGCGAGTCATAGTGCCTGACATAATTTATCTCCGGAACGTAAGACGACGGAAAACGCTCCCGTCGCGTTGGACAATCGACATTAACCCTGCCCCTCGGCTTATTTTTGGCACGAGCGCGCCCGCTGCGATGGTAAAAATATTCACCACAGAAAAATTAAGCCCTATTCTTTTTACGGGTAATTGTTAATTCATGGTTAATGACATGTTGTTGTGTGGGCTAATGCTGGCCTGTGAACAACAAGATTGTCAATATAGGGGAACGCAATTTATTCACTTTTTGAAGATCATCAAGATAATGAAAAACATAGAAAAAATATTTTCTTATTCACTTAAGTGAATAAAAAGTGAATTAAAATGCACAGCTTGCGGGTGGTTGACGTGCGTAGTTATTCACTTAAAAAATAAAAAATCTAACAAAAATTTAAAAATCGGAATTGCCGTCAAATACCGCTTTATAAAATTGGTGATACCATTCATTGCACAGAGTT
>ERZ506839.73-NODE-73-length-20878-cov-5.06258_pt1 | contig 20878 bp, 17 predicted proteins | sample MGYA00513180_ERZ506839 | MGnify/ENA metagenome assembly ERZ506839
TGTGCTGTCGGTACTGATCTCCTTTACTATCTGTTTGTTTTATATGGCCGACATTTATGCCCGCAGCGACCGCAATAAACGCCGCTGGCGCAGCCAGGCGGAAGAGGATCCGCTGACCGGTTTGCCTAACCTGCGCGCGCTGGAGAGCCATTTACAGCGTGGTTCTCAGCAGGCTATCTGCAGCTTGCGTATCGATAATCTCGATTTTCTTAGTCGACATTATGGCCTGATGATGGGAGTAGACTGTAAACGGCAAATCATCCGGGCACTGCAGCCGCTGCTGGGGGCAACGGATAAAGTTTTCCAGGTGCCCGGCAGTGAATTAATCCTCGTGCTCGACGGGCCCGATCCCGCGGCGCGGCTAAATCATATGGTCGCCATTCTCAACCACAAAAAATTCAGCTGGCACAATCAGCCCCTGGATCTGGAGTTTGGCGCGGCGTGGAGCCGCGACGATGGCCAGGGCGAGGCGCTACATCCGATGCTGGGCCAGCTAAGCTGGCTGTCCGAACAGGCGGGGAGTGAACGTCGGGTACTGGCGCTGGATGATGAGCAGGAGCTGGTGGTGGATCAAACGACCGAGCAGGTCCGCCTTCTGATGCGAGTTAAACAGGTCCTTAAAGAGCGGGCGCTGGTGCTCTATGCACAACCGATTCAGAATGCGGAAGGAGAGGGGTATTACGAGATCCTCACACGTATGCGCTGTGGCGACAATGTCATTATGCCCGATCAGTTTATCCCGCTGATTGTGCAGTTTAACCTTAGCCAGCGTTTTGACATGCTGGTACTGGAAACCTTGTTTAGTTCGCTTCATCGGCATCCTGGGCAACAATTCTCGGTCAATCTGTTGCCTTCAACTCTGATGCAAAAAGACAGCGCCGCGCAGATTATCGCACTGTTTAAACGCTATGGTGTCTCACCGGACCTTATCACGATTGAAGTGACCGAAGAGCAGGCCTTCTCCAATGCCGATACCAGCCAGCAAAATCTTGAAGCGCTGCGCGCGTTTGGTTGCGCTATCGCCATTGATGATTTTGGCACCGGGTATGCGAACTATGAACGGCTGAAAAACCTACAGGCCGATATCATTAAAATTGACGGCTGCTTCGTGCGCGACATTCTGACGGACCCTCTGGACGCCATCATGGTGAAATCGATTGTTGAGATGGCGCGAGTGAAACAGATGAGCGTGGTGGCGGAATATGTTGAAAGCGAACCGCAAAAAGCGCGTTTGCTGGAACTGGGCGTGAATTATCTGCAGGGTTATCTGATCGGTAGACCACAGCCGCTGGGCGAATAACGGGTAAAAAAAAGCCGGGCATTGCCCGGCTCAGATGACGGGCGCTTGTTACAGAACCAGTGCCGCAATCGAGGCGGACAGCACGCTAACCAGCGTGGAGCCGTAGACCAGCTTCAGACCGAAGCGAGAAACCACGTTACCCTGTTCTTCGTTCAGACCTTTGATCGCCCCGGCGATAATGCCGATAGACGAGAAGTTGGCGAAGGAGACCAGGAAGATGGAGATAATGCCTTCCGCGCGTGGAGAGAGCGTTGAGGCGATTTTCTGCAGATCCATCATGGCGACGAATTCATTGGAGACCAGCTTCGTGGCCATAATACTGCCCACCTGCAGCGCTTCGCTTGCCGGCACGCCCATCACCCAGGCGACCGGGTAGAAGATATAGCCGAGGATCCCCTGGAAGGAGATGCTGTAACCGAACCAGCCGGTCACGGTGGCGAATAACGCGTTCAGCGCGGAGATCAGTGCGATAAAGCCGATCAGCATCGCCGCCACGATAATCGCAACTTTGAAGCCCGCCAGAATATATTCGCCCAGCATCTCGAAGAAGCTTTGACCTTCGTGCAGATTCGACATCTGCAGATTTTCTTCACTTTGATCCACGCGGTATGGGTTAATCAATGACAGCACAATAAAGGTGCTGAACATGTTTAGCACCAGCGCCGCGACGACATATTTCGGCTGCAGCATGGTCATGTACGCGCCTACGATGGACATCGACACAGTAGACATTGCCGTCGCCGCCATGGTGTACATGCGGTTGCGCGACATTTTGCCGAGAATATCTTTATACGCGATAAAGTTTTCCGACTGACCGAGGATCAGTGAGCTCACTGCGTTGAAGGACTCCAGCTTGCCCATACCGTTGACTTTTGACAGAACGGTACCGATAGCGCGGATGACAATCGGCAGGATACGAATATGCTGCAAAATACCAATCAACGCGGAAATGAAGACGATAGGGCACAGAACCTTAAGGAAGAAGAAGGCCAGACCTTTGTCGTTCATGCTGCCGAACACGAAGTTTGTCCCTTCGTTGGCAAAGCCGAGAAGTTTTTCAAACATCTCGGAGAAGCCTTTCACAAAACCCAGACCAATATCGGAGTTCAGGAAGAACCAGGCCAGCAGGACTTCAATGACAAGCAGTTGAACAACATAACGAATACGGATCTTTTTACGGTCATGACTGACCAACAGGGCCAGTATAGCCACCACAACGATCGCGAGGACAAAATGCAAGACGCGGTCCATAGTTGCTCCAAATATGAGGCAGGTTAAATTTCCGTGCACATTCTATGCAACGGCTTTAAAGAAAACGAGATCAATTGCACACTATTGCAAGGAACTGTGACCAATGGCAAAAATAGTGATCAAACATCCACTTTTGTTATGTTACGTAAAGGTTTTAAAAGTTGCATTCTTGTACTACTCTTAATAGCGGGCTCGATCTCGTTTTCTAATGCCCGTATTTCATTTCCGGCCAGCAATTGTTCCCTTCTATCACAGCAATCATTATCTCCATTCTAAACGAACTTGATAATCATTCGCATTTTGATAGCATGAAACATAGCAAAGGCTATATTTCCAGGGGCAGAAGATGACTAGCAGTCGCGTTGAGAATAGCAGTAGTCGCGCCGCGCGCAAGGTGAAGCTCGCCTTAATGGGGCCGGCCTTTGTCGCTGCCATTGGCTATATCGATCCGGGTAATTTCGCCACAAACATTCAGGCTGGCGCCAGCTTTGGCTATCAGCTGCTGTGGGTCGTGGTATGGGCCAACCTGATGGCAATGCTGATCCAGGTGCTGTCTGCCAAACTGGGCATAGCCACCGGCAAAAACCTGGCCGAGCAGATCCGTGACCATTACCCGCGCCCGGTGGTGTGGTTCTATTGGGTACAGGCGGAAATCATTGCCATGGCCACCGATCTGGCTGAATTTATCGGCGCCGCGATTGGCTTTAAACTGGTACTGGGCGTATCGCTCCTGCAGGGAGCGGTGCTGACCGGGGTGGCGACCTTCCTGATCCTGATGCTGCAGCGGCGTGGGCAAAAACCGCTGGAAAAGGTAATTGGCGGGCTGCTGCTGTTTGTGGCCGTGGCCTATGTCGTGGAGTTGATCTTTTCTCAGCCCGCGCTGGCCCCCCTGACTAAAGGGTTGGTGATCCCTACGTTGCCCAATGGCGAGGCGGTATTCCTGGCCGCCGGGGTGCTGGGTGCAACCATCATGCCGCACGTTATCTACTTACACTCCTCGCTTACCCAGCATCTGCACGGTGGGACGCGGAAAGAGCGCTATAACGCGACCCGCTGGGATGTGGCGATTGCCATGACTATTGCCGGATTCGTCAATCTGGCGATGATGGCGACTGCCGCGGCGGCATTCCATTTCAACGGCCATACCGGCGTGGCCGATCTCGATCAGGCCTACAGGACGCTGGAGCCGTTGTTGAGCCACGCGGCGGCGACTATCTTTGGTCTCAGCCTGGTCGCAGCTGGTTTATCATCGACGGTGGTGGGTACGCTGGCAGGCCAGGTCGTGATGCAGGGATTCATTCGTTTTCATATTCCATTGTGGTTTCGCCGGGCGGTTACCATGCTGCCTTCGTTTGTCGTGATCCTGCTGGGGCTGGATCCTACGCGTATCCTGGTGATGAGTCAGGTACTGCTCAGCTTTGGCATTGCGCTTGCCCTGGTGCCGCTGCTGATATTTACCAGCAATGCGAAACTGATGGGAGATTTAGTGAATTCCCGTTGGGTGAGAGGTATTGGCTGGGCCATTGTGGTTATCGTGGTGAGTCTTAACGGCTGGTTAATTGTGGGGTCGCTGCTCGGGGTGGCGTAATCCGTTACCCGTGCTGGTTAAAGTAGTTAAAGTAAAAGGGAGCCGATGGGCTCCCCTTTACGTCTGTTGTTAGTGATGGCCATGTCCATGCCCGTGACCGCGCCCACCCGGGCCGCGTCCCCAGCCGCCGCGGTGGTCGTCGCGGTCGCTCCAGCCCGCACGATAGCCGCGCTCCCAGGCTTTATTTTTGCCCTTATCCCAGCCGCGGTGCCAGCCGTTGTCATGACGATGCCAACGGTTATCACGCCATTCATAGTGACGACGCCAGTAATCACGGTCGCGCCAGCCGCCACCGTCCCAGTAGTTACCGTAATTGTCACGATCGCCTATTTGTAATTTTACCGATGGCAGCAGGGTGATTTCACCAGCGTTAGCGACTAGTGGCGCTGCGGCCAGCAGTACTGCTGCCAGAATCAGTGACCTGAACATACTCTTCTCCTTCACGATCGGGGCCGTAAGCGGCCTGTTAACCTGATATTACGGGCCGGTAAAGACCCGTCGCATCGGACGAACTCCGAAAGCACAGAAAAGAGCACTTTTTGCTAAAGTAACATTTGCTTTACAGTTCAAGGATGGCATCGATGGCCGCGCATTCCTCGGCGCTGAAATGACGATTCTGTAGCATGCCGACCGCATCATCCAGCTGTGCGGTTTTACTGGCGCCGATAAGCACAGAGGTGACTTTCTCCTCGCGCAGCACCCAGGCCAGAGCCATTTGCGACAGCTTCTGCCCGCGCGCTTCCGCCAGGGCATTCAGCTGACGGATTTTATCTACTTTGGCGGCGGTGAGTTGCTCCGGCTGCAGAAAGCGGCTGCTGCTGGCGGCGCGCGAGTCGGCCGGAATACCGTTCAGATAGCGATCGGTAAGCTGTCCGCCGGCCAGCGGTGAAAACGCTATACTTCCCACCCCTTCCGTCTGCAGAAAATCCAACAGACCCTCTTCCACTCCACGTTCAAACATCGAGTAGCGAGGCTGGTGAATAACGCAGGGCGTACCGAGGTCGTTAAGGATCTTCACCGCCTCCCGCGCCTGGGGCAGAGGATAGTTGGAAATGCCGACGTACAGCGCTTTACCCTGACGGACCAGATGATCGAGCGCGCGCATCGTTTCCGTCAGCGGTGTCTCCGGGTCCGGGCGGTGATGATAAAAAATATCGACATACTCCAGCCCCATGCGCCGCAGGCTCTGGTTAAGACTGGCTACCAGATATTTACGCGATCCCCAGTCGCCGTAAGGGCCGTCCCACATGGTGTAGCCCGCTTTGGTGGAGATGATTAACTCATCGCGATAGGGCAGGAGCGACTCTTTCAGGATACGGCCAAAATTGCTTTCCGCCGAACCCGGCGGCGGCCCATAGTTATTGGCCAAATCGAAATGGGTAATGCCGAGATCAAAGGCGTGCAGGAGCATCTGACGGCTGATCTCCACGCGCGTTTCATCACCAAAGTTGTGCCACAGACCAAGGGAAATTGCCGGCAGCTGCAGGCCGCTGCGTCCGCAGCGACGATACTCCATCGTTTGATATCGCGTGGTGCTTGCCTGGTAAACCATTCTTCCTCCGCAGATAAAACAGGGTGTGTATACGTTTACACTAATCAATGTTCTGCGTGGAGTACACTGCTTTTTCAGCGTAATTATTGCTTTACACCGCCATTATCGCCCCCCTTCTGGACAGGCGGATCGCTTATTCAATACTCAAATTATACCTGCGCCAAAATGAGGATAATGGATATGCAACCGACCTACACTATTGGGGATTATCTGCTGGATCGCCTCGTCGATTGCGGTATTGACCGCTTGTTCGGCGTGCCGGGAGATTACAACTTACAGTTTCTCGACCGCGTCATTGCGCATAATGCGTTGGGATGGGTTGGCTGCGCCAACGAGCTGAATGCGGCATATGCCGCTGATGGTTATGCACGCATTAAAGGAGCCGGTGCGCTGCTAACCACCTACGGCGTCGGCGAACTGAGTGCGCTGAACGGCATTGCGGGTAGCTATGCGGAGCATATTCCGGTATTGCATATCGTCGGCGCGCCCTCTACCGGCGCCCAGCAGCGCGGCGAACTGCTGCACCATACCCTTGGCGATGGCGATTTCCGCCATTTCGCCCGCATGAGCGAGCAGATCACCTGTAGTCAGGCGCTGCTGACCGCCGGCAACGCCTGCCACGAAATCGACCGTGTTCTGCGGGATATGCTGACGCATCACCGGCCCGGCTATCTGATGCTGCCGGCCGATGTCGCCAGAGCGGCAGCGATTGCGCCAGCTCAGCGCTTGCTGCTGGAGGCCACTCCGGCGGATGAAAACCAGCTTTCCGGGTTCTGCGAACATGCCAGCCGCCTGCTGCGGGGCAGCCGACGCATTTCCCTACTGGCGGACTTCCTGGCACAACGCTATGGCCTGCAGAACACGCTCCGGGAGTGGGTGGCGAAAACCCCTATCGCTCACGCAACGATGCTCATGGGCAAAGGGTTGTTCGATGAGCAGCAGTGCGGGTTTGTCGGGACCTACAGCGGGATTGCCAGCGCCCCACAGACCCGGGAGGCGATCGAAAACGCCGACACCATCATCTGCATTGGCACGCGCTTCACCGACACCATCACCGCGGGATTTACTCAGCATCTGGCGCGGGAGAAGACCATTGAGATCCAGCCCTTTGCCGTCAGGGTGGGTGACCACTGGTTTAGCGGGGTGCCGATGGAACAGGCTCTGGCTGCGCTGGTGACGCTTTCCGCCCCGTTAGCGGCGGAGTGGGCGGCGCCTCAGGTCGTGGCACCGGAAGTCGAAGAGGAGGCCGAAGGCGAGTTAACCCAGAAGAATTTTTGGTCGACAGTGCAGGATGCGCTGCGCCCCGGCGATATTATCCTCGCCGATCAGGGGACGGCGGCATTTGGCATCGCGGCGCTGAAGTTGCCGTCAGAGGCATCGCTCATCGTCCAGCCGCTATGGGGTTCGATTGGTTTTACCCTCCCGGCCGCGTATGGTGCGCAAACCGCGGCAGCAGAGCGGCGGGTGGTGCTGATCGTCGGCGATGGTGCCGCCCAGCTGACGATCCAGGAGATGGGCTCTATGCTTCGCGATAAGCAAAAGCCACTTATTTTGCTGCTCAATAACGAAGGGTATACCGTGGAGCGAGCTATTCATGGTCCTGAGCAGCGCTACAATGACATTGCCCTGTGGGACTGGCAGCGGCTGCCGGAAGCCTTTGCCCCGGACGTTGTTTCGCGCTGTTGGCGGGTCACGCACACGGCTGAGTTACGGGAAGCGATGGCGGAAAGCATCACCTCCGAAACCCTTACTCTGGTTGAGGTGATGCTGCCGAAAATGGATATCCCTGATTTCCTGCGTGCGGTGACGCAGGCGCTGGAGGAGCGAAACAGCCGCGTTTAGTCGGTATGTCGTTTGGCAATCATCAATGGCCTCCCGGCCAGCAACAGCCAGGCCGGGAGCATCACAATGCACAGCAGTGGCAGCAGAGTCGTATCCGGGACCACCACGGCGGCCATAAACAGGCTCAGCCAGCCGTCGCGGGTGACGACCAGCACCATACCGAGGATCGCACAGGAGACGGTGATCGCCGCCGGTACGGCGTCAACGTGGGCATGCAGCATCAGCCCCAGCGCTACCCCGACGAAGACCGCCGGGAAAATCCGTCCGCCGCGAAAGCCACAGGCCGAGGCGAGAACCAGTGCCGCGAGCTTCACCAGCGCGATGAGCAGAAAATTGCCAGCGGTCAGCGTCTGGCTGAAGGCCAGCTGTTGCATTTCATCCAGTCCCTTAAACAGGGTGACGTGTCCGCCAATGGTTCCCAGGAGCCCCAACAGCAATCCGCCAATGCCCAGAGTCAGGATCGGGTTTTTCAGCCGATGCATCAGGGTATGCAAACGCGGCAGGCACCACACGGCAACCATACCGACGGCGATCGCAATCAGGGCAACGATGATGCCGCTGATGATATCGACGAAGCGCATCTGGCCATAGTGCGGGATGGGCAGAGAGAACTGGGGATGGAAAAACAAGCGGGTGGTCAGCGCGCCAGCGGCAGCAGCGAGCAGCGGGGCAAAAAGACGATCCCACAGTGGGGTATCATTATTGCTGTTGAGGGTTTGCGAAAAGATCAGCGCGGCAGCCACCGGGGTGCCGAAGAGGGCGCCGATAGTGCCTGAGGCCGCGAGGATGGTCCAGTCCAGTGAGCTGACGCGCGGGAACAGCCGCGAGCCGATAGCGACGGCCAGCGCAATATTCACCACCATAATCGGATGCTCCGGACCGAGGCTGACGCCGCCGGCGAGACCGAGGATCAGCGCGGCCAGCAGCCCCGGCAGCGCGCTGGTAGCTATGGGGGCGCCAATGAGCGATTCCGTTGCCGGATCTGGCCCGGCGTGACCGGTGCTGTAGCGAACCACAAGGCCTACGGCGATCCCTGTCGCGGTGAGCATGGCGATGATCCACAGCGGGCTGTCGGCGCCCACCCCAAACTGCGCCGGCAGTTGACTCCACAGCACCTGCTGCAGTAGCGCGGCAACTTTCATCGCGACAATCAGGACCAGACTGGAGGCGATACCAATCAGGATGGCCGGCACCGACAGGATCAGCATTGTTCTGGCGCGAGGATGGAGCATGGAAAGGTCCTTGTCAAAGTTCTGGAGCACTACTTTGCCTTCGTCGGCCGGGACCGTCGATGCAAATGGTGCTGAAACGATAAAGTTAAGGTGGCGTCTGATATCCGGTGCGTCCTTTACAGGCTACTTTGCATAGATTACAAACTAAATGTGACCTGTGTCGCTAAACAAGGGGCGTCTGCGCGTTGGACGTTGTTGTTAAGCCGCCATGAATTTACAGTGTGCCAAAAGAATTATTTTGACTTTAGCGGAGCCGTAACGGAATGACAAAATTTGCTTTAGTAGGAGATGTCGGGGGGACAAATGCCCGCCTGGCGCTATGTGATCTGGCGAGCGGAGAGATCTCTCGTGCAAAGACCTATTCCGGGCTCGATTATCCCAGTCTGGAGGCGGTGGTGCGCGTCTATCTGGAGGAGCACCAGGTGACCGTCAACGAAGGCTGCATCGCCATTGCCTGCCCGATCACCGGCGACTGGGTGGCGATGACCAACCATACCTGGGCCTTCTCCATCGCTGAAATGAAGCGCAACCTTGGCTTTGCCCATCTGGAGATAATTAACGATTTTACCGCCGTTTCCATGGCCATCCCGATGCTCAAAGCTGAGCACCTCATTCAGTTTGGCGGCAGCGCTCCGATAGCGGGCAAACCGATCGCCGTTTATGGCGCCGGAACCGGGCTTGGCGTGGCGCATCTGGTGCACGTTGACAAGCGCTGGGTCAGCCTGCCGGGTGAAGGCGGTCATGTCGATTTTGCGCCGAACAGCGAAGAAGAGGGGATTATTCTGGAAGAGCTGCGCGCCGAGCTGGGGCATGTTTCCGCAGAACGCGTGCTCTCTGGTCCCGGACTGGTCAATTTGTACCGCGCGATTGTGAAGTCTGATGGCCGCTTGCCAGAGAACCTGCAGCCGCGCGAGGTCACCGAGCGAGCGCTGGCGGACAGCTGCACCGACTGTCGCCGGGCGTTGTCGCTATTCTGCGTCATTATGGGACGTTTCGGCGGTAACCTGGCGCTGACCTTGGGGACCTTTGGTGGGGTGTATATTGCCGGGGGCATTGTGCCGCGCTTCCTGGAGTTCTTTAAAGCCTCTGGCTTCCGCGGCGGCTTTGAAGATAAAGGCCGTTTCAAAGCCTATGTTCAGGATATTCCGGTTTACCTGATCGTGCATGAAAACCCAGGCCTGCTGGGCTCCGGCGCGCATCTGCGTCAGACGCTGGGCCAGGTGCTGTAAGCGTATCCCTCCCGGGCTACCGTCGTAGCCCGGATGGCGGGACTTCCCGCCTCTACAGATTCATCAGCTGGCGAAACTCTTTCACTTTACTGCGGCTCACCGGCACCTGAAACTCCAGGTCGCGCAGGCGCAGCACATAGGTATTGTTAAACCACGGTTCAATTTCGCGGATCTTGCTGATATTCACGCAGTACGAGCGGTGACAGCGAAAGAAATGTGCGGTGGGCAGTTTGCTGCAGAATTCGGTGATGTTCATCGGCATGACGAATGACTCCCGGCGGGTATAGACGAATGTCATCTTTTCATGCGCCTCGGCATAATAAATATCATGAATGCTGGTGACGATGATCCGCTCATCTTTAATCAGATTGATGGTGTCGTTTTCTCGTGGCGCCGCGCCGGTCGCTCCCGCAGCGACGTTATTTTGCTGCTGCCAGGCGGTGGTCAGCTTTTGCAGCATATTGATGATACGTGACTCCTGGTAGGGTTTCAGGATGTAGTCAAATGCCTCCAGCTCAAAGGCTTCCACCGCGTGTTCTTTCCACGCGGTGATAAAGACGATAAAAGGCTTATGGGCAAACTGGCTGATGTTTTGCGCCAGCAGAACACCGTCAAGCGATGGAATATTGATATCGAGAAAGATGGCGTCGACCTTGTTGTGCTGGAGAAATTTCAGCACGTCCAGGCCGTCGTCAAAGCTGCCGACGATCTCCATCTGGCTATGGGTGTTAATAAGCCAGGAGAGCTCCTGCTGGGCCAGAAACTCATCCTCCACAATGATAACTTTCATCTTTTCTTCGCTCATGACAACAGAGACTCCGTCAGCGCCTGCGGCGTAGAGTGATTGGGGACATAAAAGGCGATTTCCGTTCCCGGCGTGAGGGTCCGAATATGCAGCCCCTCGCCGTAGAGAAGCTTCACCCGATGATGAACATTGAGCAGGCCAATTTTATTTCCCGGCATTTCGTCGGCTTCCACGCGGGCGACCACGGCGGGATCGATGCCATTACCGGTATCGCGAACGCTAATGCGTACCCGATTACCGCACTCATTGACGCCGATCGTCACCACGCCTTTGCCTTTACAGGGCTGAATGCCGTGAACGATGGCGTTCTCCACCAGCGGCTGGATAAGCAGGCTCGGGATCACGCAGCTAACGTCGTCGTCAATATCGTAGATGACCGTCAGCTTGTCGCCGAATCGTGCCTGTTCAATGGCGATGTAATCTTTGATCTGATAAAGCTCTCTTTTGATATCAATCTGCTCATCGTCTTTTAATTCGATGTTATAGCGTAGGTAGCGCGACAGATTAAAAATAAGCTGGCGCGCAGTGTCCGGATTAAGCCGAATGGAGGAGGAGATGGCGTTCAGCGCATTGAATAAAAAATGCGGGTTAATTTTACTTTGCAGGGCGCGCAGTTCCGCTTTGTTGGCCATCTCCCGCAGCTGTTCGGCGCGGGAAACCTCCAGCTGGGTTGAGATAATTTGTGATAAGCCAATCGCCATCTCCTGCAGCGTCGAAGTGATGCGATGGGCGTGGCAGTAATAGATTTTTAGCGTGCCGGTCACCACCCCTTTTTCCCACAGCGGGATCACCATCATGGAGTGGATCTCCGGCGTGCGGTGGGCTTCATCATTGTTTTTTATGATGATTTTTCCATAGCGAATCGCCTGTCGGGTGGTCGGACTGATCTCGTCGTCGTGGCGTTGATAGTTGGCTTCACCGACGCCCACGTAGGCCAGGACGTGCTCTTTATTGGTGATAGCCACTGCGTCGGCGGTAATATCGCGGCGGATAATCTCGCAAACCTGGCGCAGCGAATCGCTATTAACGTGCCGAAACAGCGGCAGAGTTTTGTTGGCAATATCGAGCGCCAGTTTCGCCTGCCGCGCTGCGCTGGCCTCCTTTTCCCCTTCCACGCTTTGCACCAGCAGCACGATGAAACCGATACAGACGCTGCCGAGGATCATCGGGATACCGATTTTTGAAACAATATCCACGCCGAGGCTCAGGGAAGGTGCCCAGACCACCACCAGGATCATGGTCAGGGACTCACATACCATCCCGGCCAGAATGCCAATTTTCCAGCGTTGATCGCGGGCCACTTTGCGGTTAATCAACCCCGACAGCAGGCCGGCAACAATGCTGGTGATAAAGCAGGGCACCGCGGTCACGCCGTCGATATCGATCAGATAGCGGTGTACGCCGGCAATCGCCCCGACAATCGCGCCCACCCAGGGACCAAACAAGATCCCACCGGACATCACGGCGATAATGCGCACATTCACCAGGGATCCCTCAACCGGGACGCCGGACCAGGTACTAAATAGCGCGAACAGCGAGAAAATGGCGGTTACCGCCAGCAGCTCTTTCGGTGTATGGGCCGATTTATGCAACAGTTCGCGGAACAGGCGAAGGCGAATGAGGAAAAAGAGGCAAATAAGCATCAGGGCCGCACGGTCATAGACCGCCAGCATCATAGTAAAGATTTCGTGCATGGGTGCGCCGCGTCAGTGGCCAGAAAAGGACATGATAAAAAACCTGATGGCAGAAGACCAGCCGCAGAACAATAATGCGGAAAAGGCGCACTTTTTAAAGGGGATTAATGCGTGGGCACCGCGATAGCGGCAGTCTTGCCCTTTAACGAGAAATATCTGTGACAAGAAAGATATCAATGTGTTATCACACTTATGCAACTCTGAAATATTCCGACGACACACAGCCGCATTTACTGCGGCCGATACCCGTTTTTTCCGCCAGAAATTATTTTTTGCCAGGACGCTCGACAACATGAATTTTTTCAGGTTATTTTCTAAACGAGCCGCAACAGCGGCAGCGTCGCTCGGACGGTCCGGGCGCTAACGTTAATTAGAGGAACCTATGGCTGAATCCAGTCCTGAACGCCGTTTTACGCGTATCGATCGTCTCCCTCCGTACGTTTTTAACATTACTGCTGAACTGAAAATGGCTGCGCGTCGGCGCGGCGAAGATATTATCGATTTCAGTATGGGCAATCCCGATGGCGCGACGCCGCCGCATATTGTGGAAAAACTCTGCACCGTTGCCCAACGGCCTGACACCCATGGTTACTCTACCTCGCGGGGGATCCCGCGCCTGCGTCGCGCCATTTCGCGCTGGTATGAAGAACGCTATAACGTCGATATCGATCCGGAATCAGAAGCGATCGTTACCATTGGTTCGAAAGAGGGGCTGGCGCACCTGATGCTGGCGACGCTGGATCATGGCGACACCGTACTGGTGCCGAACCCCAGCTATCCGATCCATATCTATGGTGCGGTAATCGCCGGGGCGCAGGTGCGCTCGGTGCCGCTGGTGGAAGGGGTGGATTTCTTTAACGAGCTGGAACGTGCCATCCGCGAGAGTTACCCGAAGCCGAAAATGATGATCCTTGGCTTTCCCTCGAATCCGACTGCGCAGTGCGTGGAGCTGGATTTCTTCGAAAAGGTCGTCGCCCTGGCTAAACAGTACGATATTCTTGTCGTCCACGATCTGGCCTATGCCGATATTGTGTATGACGGCTGGAAAGCGCCCTCCATTATGCAGGTGCCCGGCGCGCGAGATGTCGCCGTCGAGTTCTTTACCCTGTCGAAAAGCTATAACATGGCCGGCTGGCGGATTGGCTTTATGGTGGGTAATAAAACCCTGGTGAATGCGCTTGCTCGTATCAAAAGCTATCATGACTACGGCACGTTTACCCCACTGCAGGTAGCGGCAATTGCGGCTCTGGAGGGCGATCAGCAGTGTGTGCGTGATATCGCCGAACAGTATAAGCGCCGTCGCGATGTGCTGGTCAAAGGGCTCCATGAGGCCGGCTGGATGGTGGAGTGTCCGAAAGCGTCTATGTATGTGTGGGCGAAAATACCGGAACCTTACGCCGCGATGGGCTCACTGGAGTTTGCGAAAAAGCTGCTTAATGAAGCGAAGGTTTGCGTCTCGCCGGGGATTGGCTTTGGCGACTATGGCGATACCCACGTCCGCTTCGCGCTGATCGAGAATCGGGACCGTACGCGTCAGGCGATCCGCGGTATCAAGGCGATGTTTCGCGCGGATGGCCTGCTGCCCGTGCCCGCCGCGAGCTAACGCTGCGGACCGCACGGCAAAATAAAAACGGGAGCATGAAGGCTCCCGTTTTTTTGACACCGCTGCAGTCTAGATCATCAGGGCAAAAGTACCGGCCCAAACGATGACCATAAAAGAGAGACCCATAAAGAAGTATTTCACGACTCATCACTCCACGCGCTTATGCGACGTTCAAATGAATTAATTGTTCTGTTTTTCAAGGGCTGTCGCCGGTGAAATCTCACCTTGCGACAGCTCGCAATTCTGTGCGTTTACTGCTCCAGATGGCGCTAATGTACGCCTAAAAAATCAGAGAGACAAGTGGCATTTTTTTATTAATTTTTAGTTACTTACGAGTGTCGTGATTCGGCGACACATTAATTTCACTCGGTAATAAATTTAACGCCAGCGACGCCTGGAAAACGGCTTTGGCAAGGAGAAAGTGGGCGACGCGCGGCATTGATTTCGCCACGCGTCGACGCCGGGTCAGTGCAGGTCAGAGGCGTGCTGTCGCCACGCAGAGGGGTAGCGCGCCGGAATGAAGCGCAGCGTCAGCGCCATGAGTAGCAGGACGCAGATCGCATGCCAGGACCAGTCAAGCGTGTAGTTACCGCTCAGGCTACGTAACAGGCCGGACAGCCAGGGGGAGAGGCCAGCGATGATAAATCCAATACCTTGCATAAAGGCTACCAGCCTGCCAGCCACCGCCGGTTGTCCGGCGTGATCCAGCGCCAGCACCAAACACAGGGGAAACGCGCCGCCCAGCCCCACGCCGCAGGCAAGGGCCCAGAGCACAGAGAAATGCTCTGGCAGCCAGATGAAGCCGCAGAAGCCAATCAGCTGTAGCGCCAGGGCCAGCAGGAGAAGCTGGCGCCGATCCTCCTTGTGAGCCAGCGCCGGGAGCAGCAGCGCGCCGGCGGTTTGCCCGACGGTCAGCAGCGCCAGCAGCGTACCGCTGTCCTGGGCGCTGTCGCCTAGCTGAATGTAGTAAGGCGGCAGCCAGGCGATCAGACTGGCGTAGCCGGCATTGATCAGTCCGAAATAGAGTCCCAGCGTCCAGGCGCGGCGCTGGCCAATAATCGCGACCCGGGGAGAAGCGCTGGTCTGATGCGGTGCGCGAGGTAATTGCCGACAAATTGCCAGCCAACTGAACAGAGCCAGTAGCGCAGGGAGCGCCCACCAGGCCAGCGCATCATGCCAGGCCGTGCTATGTGACGCCAGCCATGGCGTGAATGCGGCGCCTAACCCGCCGCCGCCCATCAGCGCCGCTGACCATAGTCCCATCACCAGCGGCGTCCGCTGGGGAAAGAGGCGCTTAATTACCGCCGGGATGGCGGCCTGAATAATGCCGATGCCAATTCCTCCGGCCAGGGCGCTGGTGAGCAGTAAGCCACTATTCGGGGCGATTTCCCGCAACAAGGCGCCTGCCGCGATAATCAGCAGGCTCAGCGCAATACTGCGCTTTTGACCGATATAGCGATCGACCCAGCCAGCGGCCAGCGCCAGCACGCCCATCGCGATCACCGGCAGCGCGGTCAGGAGAGCGGCCAGGGTATAGCTCATCCCGCTGGCGGCGCGGATGTCCGGCAGCAAAGGGCCAATAGAGGTAAGCAGCGGCCGCATATTGATTCCAATCAGCACCAGGACTGCCAGCGTCAGGTTTTGTCGCAGCGCTGATTTCATGACTGCCGTTCCGCCCAACGCTGATAAAGTTCAGGACCCTCCGGTTGTGGGCGATGATGGATAGGCAGCGTTTGCCTGGACAGCGGCTGCTGTAGCTGCTGATAAATCGCGGCGGTCGAGAGCTGAAAGGGTTCGCCATCCTGATTACTGTTGGCGAAAAATACTTCCCGCACGCTGGTTAAATAGAGCGCGCTCAAGCACATAGGGCAAGGTTGCCCGCTGGCATAGATCACGCATTCGCGCAGTGCCGCGCTTCCCAGTCTGGCGGCAAGATCGCGAATGGCGTTCAGCTCAGCATGGGCCGTTGGGTCACCGCTCAGATGAAAGGTATTGACGCTTTCAGCGACAATCTCATCACGCCGCACCAGCACGGCGCCGAAGGGGCGCCCACCGTCAGCAATGTTTTGGTTTGCCAGCATTAATGCACGCTGGAGATAGCGATCGTGAGCCGACATAGTCACTCCTGCACAAGATGATGTTGATGGTGAAAAACGCAGAGGATGGTAGGTAGAGGGTACGTATCTTGTTTCATAAGTTAAAAGACTTATTTATGATGAACTCTATTTGAATTACTTATAGGTAAGCGGATGCTCCTGCGCCATCTTTCCTACTTTATCGCCGTAGCAGAACATCGTGGATTTACTCGCGCCGCCGCGGCGCTCCATGTCTCCCAGCCTGCGCTGTCACAGCAGATCCGCCAGCTGGAAGCGATGCTGGAGGTTCAGCTTTTCGACCGTTCTGGTCGACGTATTCGTCTGACCGATGCCGGAGAGATCTGGCTGGAGTATGCCCGTCGCGCGTTACGCGATCTTGAGGAAGGCCGGCGCGCCTTGCATGACGCAGAAGATCTTCACCACGGTAAACTCCGCATTGCTATGACGCCAACTTTCACTACCTATATGCTGGGCCCGCTGGTGGAGGCGTACTACCGACGCTACCCTGGAGTAAAAGTGCTTATCCAGGAGATGAACCAGGAGCGGATGGAGGCGATGCTGCTGGAGGATGAACTGGATGTGGGGATTGCTTTTGACGACAGGCGATCACAGGACATTGTGGTTCAGCCGCTGCTGACGGAAACGCTTGCGCTGGTGGTGAGCCGCGCGCATCCGCTGGCACGAGAGCGTGACTTGCAACTGCAGGCACTCAACGCCCAGCCGCTAATTTTACTCAGCAGCGAGTTTGCCACCCGTGAGCAGATCGATCGTTATTGCCGCCTTCATCGGCTCGAGCCAGACGTGCGGATGGAGGCCAACTCCATCGCTGCCGTTCTGTCGGTTATTCGAAGCACACTACTTGCAACGCTGCTGCCGGCGGCGATCGCCGGGCAGTTTGATGATGTGGTGGCGATTGCGCTACAGCCTGCGTTGCTGCAGCGCACGGCCTGTTTATTGCAGCGGCAGGGTGCCTGGCAGAGCGCTGCAGCGCGTGAATTCATCGCTGTAGCACAGCAGATCGCAGTCACGCTGGATTAATGGTTGGTATTGCTAATAATGCTCACTGGACAGGGTATCTTCCCTGAGCATGCCTTCTTCTTTAAGTTTTTCCAGCACATGACGAAAGAGCTGAGTTTTGTCTGACTCGGCCATATGCTGCAATTTCTCATTAAATACGGTATGGGACTGAATAAGATAATGGATAAACTCCAGTAATAACTCATTTTGCGGCAGAACGGTTAATTCCTGATGAATGTAACTGGTTTGTTCCAGCAGCGAATTTTTCGTCACGTCCATCGGACGGGCGCTAATGCTGTGGGCGTATATTTTCTCAATAGCCTGGCTGGTGATATAGATACGGTTTAATGATATGGCGGGACGTTCATCTTCATCCGGAATGAAATGACAATAAACAAACGGTTTATCAGGCAACATCATGCTAAGTTTGCTTTCGCGAATAATATCACCAGGCGCTTCCAGCAAGGCCATTAAATTCCGGCAATGTGGATGCCAAAGTCCTGACGCGGATACCTTTACATTGAACTGCGTCACCGTATTTCCGCGCAGGGTTTCCATCATCGGAATATCCCCTTCAAGCCGCAGAATGCTGCGGATGTGGGAGTGGGGCGACCAGATAGTTTCCGTCGCCTCGGATGAGGAAAGCGGACTGAACGCGGTAGTGACGTCTTTTTCCTGATGAGAAAGGGCGGCGATTTTTAATGTTCCCCGCGTCGGGTTGAGCTTCAGACATAGATTGATCGCGCCAATATCATGCCAGTGAAGAATGTCTTCAAGTTCGCAGTTTAATAATTTTTGCGCCCGCGCCAGAGAGCAATACTCCATTGGCGGTAAATTATTTAGCTTCCAGATGTTCCGTTCTGTAATATTCATAAGAATTGTATGTCGATGAAAAAATAAATCGCCACGGTGAGCAAAAGCATCAATGATAATGATTTATTTTTCTCGCTGACTTCCTTTACCTGTTTGACAAAATCCATTCACATTAAGAATAATATATCGATAAATTGGCTGTTTTTATTGTTTTACTGCCACGTATTTACTCTGTCCCGTTATCTTATCATCTCTTATTCGTAGAGAAAAATAGTTTGCTGAATATAAGAGTTTCTTCCTTTTTAGCAGCAATGTGGAAGGCGAGTATGAGCGGAGCACGAAGGAAGGGACGGTTAATTTGGTAAACTTTGTCCTCGGTAGGAAGTATCAAAACAGACGCCATTGGCGTCTGTTAACGTGTACCTGTTGTTATTGCGGCATCGACAGAAAACGGTCACCCGGTTGCGCGATGGCATACCATGCCATGATTTCGGCTGTACCCGGCTGGCCTTCAGCCGGTGCCCAGACCATGGTGTCGATTTCGGCAAGCGGTTGATAAGCCCCTTGTTTGACTTCAAATACCATCCCGCCAGCGTCCAGTGACAGTACGGTATGCCAGGTGCCAGCCTCCATTTCCAGCGCCGTACAGGTTTCACCCAGCACCACCCGGTTGGTGACCACGCCGTTATCATCAAAATTCAGTACCACAAATCGGCCTTTCAGCGGCAGTAAAAGTTCGAAGGTATGTCTGTGCCGGTGCGGGCGGATATAGGTGCCAGGTTCCATGGCGATGGCCAGGCGCTGTACCGGGTCGCTCAGTTCGGGATGAAAATTGCGATGGGCACGCAGGCGTGGCGCATGGGCCGCCGCTTCGCTCTGCTGCTGCATATCGCTGAGGGTGATCTGTTTCATATCTACGTCTGGCTCCTGTATCGTCCAGAGAAGGTTGTAAAAGGTCGCGGCTAGTGACTGAAAAAGTCAGAAGGTATTGTACGCAGAAATGCGCGTTGCTGTCGGTTTATTGTGTGCGTGATCGACAAGAAGGACTCAGGACTGACGCCACCGGGATGACTGTGACGCCGGACCCGGGTTGTGCAGCCACGCATAGAACCCGGCCCGGGCGACATTCAGTACCCATCACACCCCATACAGTGCGGTGTTCATTGATAAAGCGGTAATTCAGTCGGCCTCCCTTGCAAAGTACCGCGCGGCCTTTTTCAGGATATCCCGTTCTTCTTCTGCGCGTTTTAGCGGCGCCTGTAGTTTCAGAAACTCGCTAAATCCCGGGCATGCTGTTCGCTGTTATCGGGTTAAATAGTCCGTAACCACTAATAGAGACTACGTGCGGAAACACCCAGACGGTTAGATACTTCGGCAACAGAATAACCGCGTTTCGTTGTCTGGCGGACGGCTTCTGCCTTAAATTCAGGTGTAAATTGTGGTGTGCCCATACGCTCCTCCCATATGCAAACTATAGGGCAGGATCGTCTACCGTGGTGCAGTCCAGTGACATCCATGATACTGATCAGACTAAGCGTGACGTCTTGCAAAAGGCAATTGCTTATATCGCTAAGGTGGATACAGCTGTACGGCTGAGTTTGCTCCAGAGAGCACGTAAATACAGGCCCGGTGAATGCCTTTTACAAACAGGAAAAAAACGTATTGTTGTGAGCGTTCAGATCTTTGAAGCCATTGGTAGAGTATGGAGTAACGGTGCATTAGAGGAACATGAAAATAGTCTGAACACACTGAAACACCAGATCTTTGGCCGGACTGACTTAGAGTTACTTAGGCAACGGATAATGAGTTCTTTGGCTTGAAAGTTTACTCTAAGGTTGCAGAAAACCCTCTTTCACATAGCTAATGACTGACGGAACCTGCCATCACAATAAATCGCAGCGCGCGGATCCTTTTATTGTCTTATTCCGCATTATTACGGGTAAAACCAAATACGTAAAGGATCCTTTCTGGTACCAGATCTTGACCAAAGCCAGGTGTGGCAAGGGCTGCAGGTCATCTGAGGCATTTTGGGAGAAATGGGGTAATACCGGACAAACGGAAGCAGGCAAACAAAGTAGAAAAGAAGTAAAGGAAGGAGACTGACAGCCTTTCGTCTAAGCTGATGCAGCAGATGGCTGGGTCGTATGAACCAGGCAACATCGGTTTTATGAGATGCTGCCAGGCATCAGGGTGAGGGGTTCATTAAAGACTCAATGTGGTGAGTCGTACCCAAACGAAACTTAGTGAATGAGTATCCATTTTATTTTTTTTACGCCAAGCTTCTTCATAATATTACGCTGATGGGTATAAACCGTTTTAATCGCAGTGTTGAGCATTTTAGATATATCGGGGACAGTATTCCCTTTCAGCGTGTATGCTAATACATATGCTTCGATATCACTCATACGCTTTGATGATGGATAATCATTATAACGGTCAGCTGCCATAAAGCAGCTTAGTTCATATGGAAGAGAGGTTCTGTCTTGCTTACCGTATATCACATACCCGCCGGCTAATCGGGTGAATAAAGAAAGATAATGGTTGTATATCTCCGAAAATAGAAGGGTGGGTATCTTGGCCTTTTCCACCTGTCGGTAAAGTATGATGATTTCAGCAAGTTGGGCGGCAGTCAACGCTCCAGTTAATACTATCGCGACAGAAAATGATTTTTTGTTTAATGCTAATTTATTGATTTCCTGGAGCGGAATGTAGCGAACAGCATAAAAATCAGGGGTGAATAACGATGCCAATCCCGTCAGTATAAAGGGGTTATTACTGGTAATAATCAGCTCTTTTTTATTATTAATAGATGCAATTTTATTAAGGAATTTGCTTCTCATAACAACCTGAAAAATA
>ERZ506839.78-NODE-78-length-20539-cov-4.85804_pt1 | contig 20539 bp, 19 predicted proteins | sample MGYA00513180_ERZ506839 | MGnify/ENA metagenome assembly ERZ506839
CGACCACCGAGATCTACACTCTTTCCCTACACGACGCTCTTCCGATCTTGTTCAACGTGCCCAACTGTGAAAAACAGTTTCTCAGTCCGCATGAACAGCGGATGGCGATGCACGCCGGGCATAGCGAAACGGCGCTGATGCTGGCGCTGGCGCCGGAGTGCGTTCATATGGAACGGGCGGTCGCCAACTTCCCGCCGGAATTCCCCTGCCCGACCCTGTCAAAAGGCCGCCCGGCGGCGGCGTGGGCGTCCTATGACTTTGGCCCCAGCGGGGTGATCGGCGACCCGACCCCGGCGACGCGGGAGCAAGGCGAAGGGCTTCTCGACTCCCTCGCCGCCAGCTGGGCACAAGCGATCATCGAGATCCACCGCATGGCCTGGGTCGAACGTCGCGAACCGACCTGGGGCAAACAGCACTGGCACGGCTTTGTGCAGTCCCTCCCCCCCTCTTTCGCTGCTGAATCCAAGGAGCCCTGATGAATAGCAGACCGACGCCCGTTTTTACCCTGCTGACCGTGGCCGCCCTTGCCACCTCAGCCTCCTGCTTCGCGGCGGAGAAGTTTACCTTTCTCACCAACTGGTATGCCCAGGCCGAGCATGGCGGGTTTTACCAGGCCCAGGCCACCGGGCTGTATCAGCACGCCGGTCTCGATGTCGAGATTAAAATGGGCGGCCCGCAGATTAACGTCATGCAGTTGATGGCGGCCGGTCAGGCCGATTGTACCCTTGGCGACAACGGCCAGGCGCTGGAGACCTGGCAGGCCGGGGTGCACGCGGTGACCGTCGCTACCGTGTTCCAGCACTCGCCGACGGTGTTTATTACTCATAACAAAGTGGAGAACCCGGCGGAGCTTAAAGACAAAACCTTCCTGCTCGCTACCGAGGCCTATACCTCTTTCTGGCCGTGGGCGAAGAGCGAGCTGGGTCTGGTTGGCAGCAAAGTGCGCCCCTATACCTTTAACGTTCAGCCGTTCCTCGCCGATAAAAATCTGGTGCAGCAGGGCTACGTGACCTCCGAGCCGTTCTCCGTCGCCAAAGGCGGGCAACCGTTCTATGTCTATCCGCTCAGCGACTGGGGATATCCGCCCTACGGTAACTCGATTATCTGTATGGCCGACACCATCCGCAAACGTCCGGCGGCGGTGGCGGCCTTCGTCAAAGCCTCCATGGAGGGCTGGAAAAGCTACCTGCAGGATCCCGCCCCCGGCAACAGCCTGATCGGCAAAGCGAATCCGCAAATGGGCGCCGAGCAGATCGCCTTTGGCATTGCCCAGATGAAGCAGTACCAGCTGGTGACCGGCGGCGACGCTAAGACCGGCGGCATCGGTATCATCACCGAGCCGCGGCTGAAGAAAACCTGGGACATGCTGGTGAAAAACAAACTGATCGACGCCAGCAAGGTGCCGTTTGAGCAGACCTATACCCTGGAGATGGTCAAAGACGCCGGAGTAATGCCATGAATAGCGCCCCGAAACTGACCGTGATGAGCGACACCCGCTTTATGCCCGCCTCTGCCACGCCGGCCATCGAGGTGCTGTCGGCGGAGAAGATCTACAGCAACGGCACCCGGGCGCTGCTGCCCGTCAACCTGACCATCAATCAGGGGGAGTTTATTACCCTGCTCGGCCCGTCCGGCTGCGGGAAGAGTACGCTGCTGAAGATGGTCGCCGGCCTGGTGGAGCCCAGCGACGGCAAGCTGATGCTGTGGCGGCGCGACAGCCGGGAAAAAGCCCAGCATCCGCTGTCGTTCGTCTTCCAGGAAGCCACCCTGATGCCGTGGAGCAGCGTGCGCAATAACGTCAGGCTGCCGCTGGATCTGGCCGGCGTGCCGCGGGCGGAAGGTAATACCCGGGTGAATGAAGTCCTTGAGCTGGTGGGCCTCGGCAAGTTCGCCGACGTCCTGCCGCGCGAACTCTCCGGCGGCATGCAAATGCGCGTCTCCATCGCCCGCGGCCTGGTCACCCGGCCAAAGCTGCTGCTGATGGATGAGCCCTTCGGCGCGCTGGATGAAATCACGCGTAATAAACTCGACAGCGACCTGCTGCGTCTCTGGCAGGAGCAAAACCTGACGGTGGTGTTCGTCACCCACTCGATCCACGAAGCGGTGTTTCTCTCCCAGCGGGTGATCATGATGGCGGCCCGTCCCGGACGGGTGGTGGAAGATATCGCCATCCGCGAGCCGTTCCCGCGCAGCGAGGCATTTCGCGTCAGCCCGGCCTTTTCCCTGTATGCCCGTCAGCTGCAGGACAGTCTGTTGCAGGCCAGCCAGTCCGGTATGGAGCCATAATATGAAAAACACAACCTCAACGCCGTGGGTCCAGCATCCGCGTTTTCTCAAAATTCTCTATCCGACCCTCGTCGCGGTGGCAGTGGTGCTTCTGTGGCAGGGCGCGGTAAGCTATTTCCGCATCCCGGCCTTTCTGGTGCCGTCGCCGCTGGTGATGCTGGACAGCCTGTGGACGCATCTCACGCCGCTGCTGCTGGCGCTGCTGTTCACCCTCAAGATCACCCTGATCTCGTTTCTGCTGTCGATTGTCATCGGCGCCGCGGTGGCGTTTATCCTGGTGCAGAACCGCTTTGTGGAGACCGCCCTGTTTCCCTACATCGTGTTTTTACAGGTGACGCCGATTGTCGCCATCGCCCCGCTGATCATCATCTGGGTGAAGGACGCCACGCTCTCGCTGGTGGTGTGCGCCACCCTGATGGCGGTCTTCCCCATCATCTCCAATACCACCCAGGGACTGCGCAGCGTCTCTCCCGGCCTGCTGAGCTATTTTCGCCTCAATCACGCCAGCCGCTGGCAAACCCTGGTGCGGCTGCGTATCCCCTCGGCGCTGCCCTATTTCTTCGGCGCGCTACGTATTTCCAGCGGGCTGTCGCTGATTGGCGCGGTGGTGGCGGAGTTTGTCGCCGGCACCGGCGGGACCAATACCGGTCTGGCCTATCAGATCCTGCAGGCTGGCTACCAGCTGGATATTCCGCTGATGTTTGCCGCGCTGCTGCTGATCTCTCTCGCCGGGATCGCGCTGTTTGGCGTGATGTCCTGGGTTTCGCGCCGGGCGCTCAGCGCCTGGCATGAAAGCGAAGCCGTACAATCTCATTAATGTTTTGCTGACGAACAGGAAGAAAAATGATGACTGATGAGCAGCGTCAACACGCGGTCGCGGCGATCCAGCAGACACTCCCGACGCTGGAGTGGACCTTACAGCCGGCGAAGATCAAACGGCTTTCCCGCGATTTTCACTGGTTCAGTCCGCTACTCACTGAGCAACTGGCGGGGAAACAGGCGGACGCAGTGGTTCGCCCACGCGACGAAGAGGAACTGCGCCAGCTGGTCGCCGCCTGCGCGCAGCACCAGCTGCCGTTAACCCTGCGCGGCAGCGCCACCGGCAACTATGGCCAACTGGTCCCCCTCGAAGGCGGACTGCTGGTCGATATGACCGGACTCAACCAGATCGTCGCCCTCGGCAACGGCACGGTGCGCGCCCAGGCCGGCATTCGTCTGGCAGATATTGAAACCGCCGCCCGCCCAACGGGCTGGGAGCTGCGCTGCATGCCGTCGACCTACCGCCTGGCGAGCCTGGGCGGCCTCTACGGCGGCGGGTTCGGCGGCATCGGCTCCATCAACTATGGGCCGCTGGCGGCGCCCGGCAATGTGCTCAGCGTCAAAGTGATGACCGTCGAGCCGGTCCCCCGCGTGTTGACCGTCCCGGCTCCCGAAGCGCTGCTGCTGCATCACGCCTACGGCACCAACGGCATTATCCTGGAGGTTGAGCTGGCGCTGGCGCCCGTGCACCAGTGGATTGAACGCCTGGACGTGTTTGACGATTTCGCCGATGCGCTGAACTATGCCAACGCCTGCGTCCGCTCGCCGGGGCTGGTGAAGCGCCAGGTGGCGCTGCTGGCCACGCCGATCGCCGATTATTTTAGCCACCTCAACGATCGTTACCGCACCGGGCAGCATGTGGTTATCAGCCTGATTGCCGAGGAGAGCGAAGGACTCTGCGCCAGCCTGTTACAACGCCATCGCGGGAGCAACGCCATCCGTCAGGCCAGCGACGAGGCCCGGACGCAAAACGCCTCGTTAATGGAATACTGCTGGAACCACACCACCCTGCATGCGCTCAAGGTGGACAATACGCTGACCTATCTGCAGACAGCGTTTGATCCGCAGCGCTATCCGCAGCAAATTTTACAGATGGAACAGCATTTCGCCGGGGAGGTGATGTCCCATATTGAGTTTCTGCGCGATATCGAGGGCAATCTCACCGCCAGCGGTCTGCAGCTGGTGCGCTATACCACGCCCGCGCGGCTAAACGCCATCATGCAGATATTTCGCGACAACGACGTCAAGATTAACAATCCCCACGTGCTGCAGGTTGAGGACGGCAAACAGGGCGTGATCCGTCCTGACGTCGTGGCGGTGAAACAATCTCTCGACCCGGCGGGATTGCTTAACCCCGGCAAGCTACGCGGCTGGGCGCTGCGCGACCAGCTGGAGCTGGACAGCAATCCGCTGGCGCGGGCCCCCCGCGAAGGCTCCACGACCTGAGCGTCCCCGGTCCGGTTGGGCGCTACCGGGTCGCTGATCCGTCGCCGTCCAACCTTATCCTGCGCCGGACAGTCCCGCCATATGGACGATTAGCCCTACCGCGGCGGCGGCGGCCAGCACCCAGGTCAGCTTCCATTTATAGCGAAACAGCAGCCCGGCGGCGCCCAGGGCAATGGCCGCGGACCATGGGTCGAAACCGGATGTTCCCCAGACGCTATGCCAGATAAAAAACAGCGCCAGATTCAGGATAACGCCCACCACTGCGGCGGTGATGGCGGTCAACGGCGCGGTGAATCCCACTTTATTATGGGTCGTTTCAATAAACGGCCCGCCAGCGAGAATAAAGATAAACGAGGGTAAAAAAGTAAACCATGTCACCAGGCACGCCGCCACGATGCCCCCCAGCAATACATCATCAACGCCCAACACCGCATTGGTGTAGCCGCCGACAAACCCGACAAAAGTCACCACCATGATCAACGGTCCGGGGGTCGATTCCCCAAGAGCAAGACCGTCCATCATCTGCCCCGCCGTCAGCCAGCCATAGTGGATCACCGCCCCCTGGTAAACATAAGGTAAGACGGCATATGCCCCGCCAAAGGTCATCAGCGCGGCTTTGGTAAAGAACCCGCTCATCTGGGTCAAGGGATGCGCCCAGCCCAGCAGAAGCGTCAGGGCGGTCATCGGCACCAGCCACAGCAGCATCCCGGCAATCAGCACCCGGGAGGTACGCCGCCAGCTGAAAATGGCATGGGCCGGGATCGGCGTCGTGTCATCAATGATGGCGGCTCCGCCAGGATGACTCTGTGCACGGTGGGCGTCCGCTTTGCCGAATATCGCCGGCGCCAGCCGTCCGCCGATAAAACCGACTATCGCCGCGGCGAGGACGATCAACGGAAAAGGAACGTTCAGCGCAAAAATAGCGACAAAGGCAGCGGCGGCGATAGCCCAGTAGGCGCCATTTTTCAGCGCCCGCGAGCCGATGCGGTGCGCCGCCTGCAATACGATTGCCGCTACGGCCGGTTTGATGCCATAAAAAATCCCCGCCACCACCGCGACATCTCCCCAGACGAGGTAGATCCACGCCAGGAAAATAAGCAACAGCAGAGAGGGCAAAATAAACAGCACCCCGGCGATGACGCCCCCCCAGGTTTTATGCATCAGCCAGCCGATGTAGGTCGCCAGCTGCTGGGCCTCCGGGCCGGGCAGGACCATACAAAAATTGAGCGCATGGAGGAATCGCCCTTCCGATATCCAGCGCCGGTTATCCACCAGCTCCTGGTGCATCATGGCGATCTGCCCGGCAGGCCCGCCGAAGCTGATGAAGCCAAGCTTCAGCCAGAAGCGAAATGCCTGCCAGAAGGAGACGGAAGCGACGACGGAAGGGCTGTCAGTCTGCGGAAGAACGACCGTTTTGCTCATGGTTGCCAGACCTCATTTCACAGGACCTCAGTAAGCCGTCGAACAGCAAGCAAGCTGTCGCCAGCAGTTGGTCATCGTCCGTAATGGTTTCCCGCAGCCCTGCAAGAACACTCTCCACGCCCGCCGTCTCCGGGGTCGGTGCCCCACCGACGTCCAGGAAGTGGATCAGCCGCGCCAGGCTGTCGGGTATCACCGCTTCCAGCGCAAAGCGCCGGACCAGAACTTCGAAGGTCACCCGCGTGCCGACGTGGCTGAACGGCGCGCCGTCAAAATCAAAGCCGACCGCCGTCGCCGGACAGTCCTCAGGCGCGGCCAGCCACAGGAACCGCGCCTCGTGGTCGATAAAACGCCGGATAAGCCAGGCGCTGGCCAGACGATCGACCCATGGGCGTCGGCGGGTGGCCCACTGCCGGCCGCGAAAGGCTTCTCTGTCCAGCAGGCTCAGCTCCCCCGCCACCGCCTGCGGCTCGTCCGGTGATAACCGCTGATTAATCGCCTGCTCAAGAGCGGCCAGTCGCTCAGCGGCTTGCTCCCGGGCGGCCCCCGGGAAGAAATCAATAGCCTCAATTCGCCGGTAATCACGCTGAATTTTACGCAGCTGTTTCAGCTGAGCCGCCAGTTCGTCGGCGGATAACGCCCTCTGCAGCGCCTGCAGATCCTGCAACAGCGCGCCGTACTGTTCGCGGCGATCGAAGAGCGGCCTGAGCATCTCTTCTTCCGCTGACTCAATTGTAAACACATGCCCGGTCCCCCCTTCCGCGCGGATCGCCTCGCAGGTGCTGAGGAAGGTCTCATGGCCCTGGCGCACGTCGGGCAGCAGATAGACCCCGTCGCGCAGGACCGCTGCCCCGCTCTGCTTCAGGGTTCGCCAGACACGCATGCGCAGCGTGGCTTGCGAGGTTGTGAGGTTAAGTATCAAGAGGTGCATTGTCATGATGTAGAGATTACTACAGCATGTAGCGTGTGTGACGTTTTCAGGCGCTGTAGCTTAGACGAAGTTCAGTAAAGCAAAGCCAAAAAGCGCAAATGGCGCGCCCCCTGACAGACCGGGCTTCACAGCCCGGTTTTTCATAGAAGTCAGTCACGCCGCGCGGCGGCAAATTTTGCCGCGATCATCGCGGCCGTCGGCTGTACGCCCCCCAGACTCCACTGCTCCGGGTCATGTTCGTCAATGCGGATCCACACCGACTGGCGGAACTGCGGATCGCCCTGCCCCTCAATCTCCACCAGCAGATCGGTCATCCGTCGCAGCAGCTCACTTTTCTGTTCCGCCGTCATGATCCCTTTAATGGTTTGCACGTTAACAAATGGCACGCTATGCTCCTTAGCATCTAAGTCTAAAATTAAAACTCAGCGTAGAAGGTCAATCTCACGATGTCAAAAAATAAAGCACTGCCCTATCTCGACCCGGAACTGTGCGGCCTGGCGGAAGGGGCGAAAATCCTCGGCGACCGCTGGGTGCTGTTGATCCTCCGCGAAGCGTTTTACGGCGTAACGCGTTTTGAAACGATGCTGGCGCACACCCACATCACCCGCCAGACGCTCACCACCCGGTTAAAAAACCTGACCGAAATGGGATTATTGAGGAAAGTGCCCTACCGGGAAGCCGGCTCCCGCGAGCGCTATGAATATGCTCTGACCGATAAAAGCCGTAGCCTGGCGCTGGTGCTGTTCGCCCTGATGGAATGGGGCCATCAGCAGGTGCTGCACAGCACACCGCATATTGCGCTGGTGGACACCGCCAGCGGTGAAACCGCTCATCCCGGATTTGTCACCGCCAGCGGCAAGGTAGCGAGCCCCGGCGCGCTACAGATCGTCAAAGTCGGTACCCATGCCGAAACCTGAAGAATGTATTCCTGGCACTGCTTGCCGGACGCGCGGCCTCGCCATTTTCGACCGGCCACAAAAATCCTGGGATATGATGAAATCTGGCTGGGAACGCGCCAGTGAAGAAAGGATATCGCCAGGCGAGCAACAGCCCCCTGCTGCCCGCCAGACGTATAAGTGGCGTTAATTCACCCGCGCTGGCAACGTAATTTGCTGCAGGGCATTCGCCATATTAATCTGAATCAGCTCTTTAAGACCTTCGCGCTTAATAAACTGGCTCCGGTGCTTACTTTTCACCTCTTCAATACTCTTTTTGCTCTCTTGTGCCGGCAGTTTATACCAGCCGCGAGCCTGTTTCTCACCGCCCATTTCCAGCCACAGCGATGAATAACTGGCTTTCACCAGATCGCTTTTCACGTGGTAATCAGAATCGATCGCGTAGACCGTGGAGATGTTGAAATATCGCAGCAAACCATACAGCACGCTCATGATGATATTTTTCGGTCGCGCGCCATGCAGCTCTTTAGTCAGCACCTTCACTTCGTCATTGGTGATATCTTTCCCGCCCTGGATGCCGCCGATATAGGCGCGGCCATCGTCGGTACAGGAAAAACAGACGCTATAGACGCGCCGGTCACCGAGAAACAACTGCAGCATCAGTTCCCCCTCCTCCTGAAACGGCGACGCCAACAGCTTAACGTCAAGGTTATCGCCATTTTTCAGAGGGATAGAGAACATTGTGCGACCAAAATCCGCCACATTGTAGAGCTGCGGCAGGACATCAGGCTGAAACGTTTTCTCAATAAAATTTAGTGAACCGTGGGCAATATCTAGCTTGCGTCGTTTTGACAGCCGTTTATTGAGATAAGCTTTAAACGGTTTATCCTCGAAAGGCACCAGTCCTTTCGTCACTGCGGTCAATCGCGCACACTGATATTTTGCACAAAGTTCTTGATATTCTCTGTATTTACCTCCTGCGAGCGAGAGCTCTCTGCATTTTCGTAAAATTTTTTTATAGTTTATTTTGACCTGACCGATCACTTTATTATGTTTACGCCATTCTTTGATGGCGCCTGCAACAGTATGTTCCATTGATTAAGATCCATAGATTCATCCATAATCGCGGCCATATTAACATAAAAGCGTTTCGTCAACGCTTAATTACTCCTTCGTTGTCCTTTCATTTAATATATACACAGGAAATCATTCTGACTGGTGATTAATTAAGCCAACGCCAGTCTGTCAACGGTTATTTATGGTAGGGGAAGCCCGCCAGCGGGTGACTTAACGCTCTGTGCGTTCGGCGCAGTGAGCGGCTACATCCGCTGGCGGTTTTGCCCTATACTTGACGCTGATTAAAAACCAGCAACGATAGGTAACTTATGGAAATTGATCTCGACAACCTGGTCTTCAGCGGCCTGGATGAAGCGGAAGAGCGCAACGCGGAGCGTCTGGAAGAAGCGGACAAAAAAGCCCAGGCGATCGTTGCCGATGATGATTGCGGCGACGCCTGCAAAATCTGATTGTCAAACCGGCCAGCAGGCCGGTTTTTTTTGCCCCTCCCGCCTGCTCAGGTCGGCAAGAACCCTTTCAGCGTATCCAGCAGCGCCTGCGCTGCCTTTGACAGCGGCAGATGTCCGGCATGGATCGCGCCGACGCACTTTTCAATCGGCGGATCGCTGAGCGGGATGCAGACGGCCCCCAGGGAAGTCATCTGCGTTTTACACAGCGCCGGCACCGCGCTGCCCCCCAGCCCGCTGGCCACCATTCTCCCCACCGTCACCAGCTGATGACTCTCCAGCGCCACGTCCAGCTGACGACCGCTGCGCGCCAGCGCCTCCTCGAGCATCAGGCGTACCGCCGAGGGACGCTGCAGAGTAATAAAATCGAGGGTCAACAGCTCCTGCCAGGTGAGCTGCTTTTTCTTCGCCAGCGGGGATTGCCGGGGAACGATCGCCACGAAGCGGTCCACCGCCAGCGGGGTAAATAGCAAATTGTGGCTGGGCGAGGGCTCGAAGGCTATGCCCATTTCCACCCGCCCCTCGCGCACCATCTCAATCACCTGCTCGTTAATTACGTCATGCACCGTGACGTTCACCCCGGCATAGCGGTCGCGAAAGGCTTTCAGCGCCTCCGGCAGAACATTGGCGGCAAACGACGGCATCGCGGCCACCGAGATTTTCCCCCGCTGCAGGGTAAAGCTTTGACGCATCGCCTCCTCGACGTTATCCCAGTCGGCCAGCAGCTGACGGGCCATCGGCAGAAAGAGTTCCCCCTCCTGAGTAAGATTCACCTTGCGGGTGCTGCGCTGCAGCAGCGCGCCGCCCAGCGCCTCCTCTAACCCTTTGATAGTCAGGCTGAGAGCAGGCTGTGACAGATTCAGCCTTTCGCTGGCGTGGGCGAAATTCAGAGTGTGAGCTACCGCTAAAAACGCGCGTAACTGTTTGACACTCATTCTCATTTTTCATCCTGTTAACTAATTGAAAAAAATTAGTTAACAGGAAATTAATTAAAATTCCAAATGAGTGAGTCACAAATTCAAAATTATCAAATCAGTCGCCTGCACCAATGATAAGGCTATCGCAAGGCAGGAGAGACAAGATGGCAGGACTGGATAAACGCGTCGCCAGCTACGAAGCGGCGCTGGAAGGGTTAACGGACGGCATGACGCTGCTCGCCGGCGGCTTCGGCTTGTGCGGTATACCTGAGAATTTGATCGCCGAGGTGCAACGCCGCCAGGTGCAGGGGCTGACGGTGGTTTCCAACAACTGCGGCGTCGATGGCTTCGGTCTCGGCCTGCTGCTGGCGTCGCGCCAGGTCAGCAAGGTGGTGGCCTCTTACGTCGGGGAAAACGCGCTGTTTGAACAGCTGGTGCTGAGCGGCGAGCTGGCGGTTGAGCTTACCCCGCAGGGAACGCTGGCGGAAAAAATCCGCGCCGGTGGCGCCGGCATCCCCGGCTTTTACACCGCCACCGGGTATGGCACCCCGATCGCCGAAGGCAAAGAGGTGCGCCAGTTCGACGGCAGGCACTACATCCTTGAAGAGGCGATCCGCGGCGATTTCGCGCTGGTCAAAGGCTGGAAAGCCGACTGGTACGGCAATGTGGTTTATCGCCATACCGCGCAGAATTTCAACCCGCTGATGGCCACCGCCGGGCGCATTACGGTGGTGGAGGTGGAAGAGATTGTGCCGCCGGGCGAACTGCCGCCCTCCGCCATCCACACCCCGGGGATCTATGTCGACCGGCTGATCGTCGGGCAATTCGAAAAACGTATTGAACAGCGCACCCTGCGCGCCGGAGGGCACTGAGATGCTGACCCGTGAACAAATGGCGATGCGCGTCGCCCAGGAGCTGCGCGACGGTGACTATGTCAATCTCGGGATCGGTATCCCGACGCTGGTGGCCAACTACATTCCCGCCGGTATTGAGGTGATGCTCCAGTCGGAGAACGGCCTGCTGGGGATGGGCGAATTTCCCGATGAGGAAACCCTCGACGCCGACATGATTAACGCCGGCAAACAGACCGTCACCGCGCAAACCGGGGCGGCAATCTTCGATTCCGCCCAGTCGTTCGCCATGATCCGCGGCGGCCACGTCGACCTGACCGTTCTTGGCGCCTTTGAGGTCGACGTCGCGGGGAATATCGCTTCGTGGATGATCCCTGGAAAAATGGTCAAGGGGATGGGCGGCGCCATGGACCTGGTGGCCGGCGCGCAGAACATCATCGTGGTGATGACCCATGCCTCAAAAAACGGCGAATCCAAACTGCTGCCGCAGTGCACCCTGCCGCTTACCGGCGTGGGCTGTATTCGCCGGGTGCTCACCGACCTGGCCCTGCTCGACATTGTCGACGGCGCATTTGTCCTGCGCGAAGTAGCTCCTGGGGTCAGCCCTGACGAGGTGATACGTAAAACGGCGGGACGGCTGATCGTGGCCGACGATGTGCGCGAAATGCGCTTCAGCTAAGGAGAGACCATGACCGATATTGCCATTGTTGCTGCAGCACGTACCCCGATCGGCAGCTTTCGCGGCGCCTTCGCCCCTCTTTCCGCCGTCGAGCTCGGCGCCGCGGTGGTGCGCAGCCTGCTTGAACGCTGCCAGCTTCCCGCCGCGGCGGTCGACGAACTGATTTTCGGCCAGGTGCTCACCGCCGGATGTGGACAGAACCCGGCGCGGCAGACCGCGCTGCGGGCCGGCCTGCCGGTCGACACCCCGGCGGTCACCGTCAATCTGGTGTGCGGCTCCGGGCTGAAAGCGGTTCAGCAGGCGGTGCAGGCGATCCGCTGCGGCGACGCCGGGATCGTCATCGCTGGCGGCCAGGAGAGCATGAGCAATGCTCCCTATCTGATGCATGGCGCCCGCGACGGCCTGCGTTTCGGCCACGCCAGCCTGCAGGACAGCATGATTCTGGACGGCCTGTGGGACGCCTTTAATGACTATCACATGGGCATTACCGCCGAGAACCTCGCCGACGCTTTCGACATCAGCCGCGAGCGCCAGGATGCCTTCGCCGTCAGTTCCCAGCGCAAAGCGGCGGCCGCCATCGCCGCCGGACGCTTTCGCGACGAGATCGTTCCGGTCAGCGTCCCGCAGGGCAAAAAACCGTCGCGAAGGGTGACTGACGATGAACAACCGCGCCCGGAGACCAGCGAGCAGCAGCTGGCCCAGCTGCGCCCGGCGTTTCGTCCCGTTGACGGCAGCGTCACCGCCGGGAATGCCTCGTCGCTGAACGACGGCGCCGCGGCGGTCCTGCTGATGCGCGTCGATAAAGCGCGCGAGCTTGGGCTGCCGGTGCTGGCGCGCATTGTCAGCTCAGCGGTCGCCGGGGTTGATCCGTCGGTGATGGGCATCGGCCCGGTGAGCGCCTGCCGTCAGGCGCTGCAGCGCGCCGGCTGGACGCTTGACGAGGTGGATCTTATCGAAGCCAACGAGGCTTTTGCCGTCCAGGCGCTGGCCGTCGGTCAGTTGCTTGAGTGGGATAGCGAGAAGGTCAACGTCAACGGCGGCGCCATCGCCCTCGGGCATCCCATCGGCGCCTCCGGCTGCCGGATCCTCGTCAGCCTGGTGCATGAGATGCAGCGCCGGGGCGCCAGCAAAGGGCTGGCAACCCTATGCGTCGGCGGCGGCCAGGGCATCGCCATGACTCTACAACGTTAACAGGAGCCACTATGTTTACACCACGCCTGGCGGTACTTGGCGCGGGACTGATGGGCGTCGGTATCGCCTGTCATTTCGCCCGTCACGGTCACGCCGTCCGCCTGTATGACACCGACCCGCAGCGTCTCGCCGAGATTCCCACGGTGGCCAGCGCCATCCTGCGCGAGCTGGAGGCCAGCGGCCAGCAGGATCCCGCCGACCGCGACGCCGTGCTGGCCCGATTGACCCCCACCCCGACGCTGAATGCCCTGGCCGATGCCACGCTGCTGATTGAAGCGATCCCCGAACGGCTGGCGCTGAAGCACGCCCTCTATGCCGAGCTGGAAACGCTGATCGCCGACGAGGCGATTATCGCCAGCAACACCAGCGGCCTGCCGCCGGATCAGCTGGCGCAGGGCATGCGCCTTCCGGAACGGCTGCTGATCGCCCATTTCTGGCATCCGCCGCACCTGATCCCGCTAGTGGAAGTGGTGCCCGGGAGCGCCACGCTGCCCCATCTGGCGCGCCAGATGAGCGACTTTTGCGCCGCCTGCGCGCTGGAGGCGGTGGTACTCAACCGCGCCGCGCCGGGCTTTGTCGGCAACCGGCTGCAGTTCGCCCTGTTGCGCGAAGCGCTGCATATCGTCCACAGCGGTATCGCTTCCCCGGAAGTGGTGGACCAGGTGATGCGCGCCTCGCTGGGCCGCCGCTATGCGATGGTCGGCCCGCTGGAAGCGGCGGACATGACCGGCCTGGCGACGGTCCAGGATATCTGTCAGCACCTGCTGCCGGAGCTGGCCAGCGGGACCGAGATGATGTCGCTGGTGGCGGAGAAGGTGGCGCGAGGCGACACCGGCGCCCGCAGCGGGCAAGGTTTTTACCGCTGGGACGAGGCGCGGCACCAGCGCATCCAGTCGCGCCGGGAACATCAGCTGCGCTTCGCCCTGAAACCCTAGTATCGCGTTCTGTACCCCTACAATAACAATGAGAGTGAGACGTCGTGATGAGTGTGATAATTGCCCTGGCCGCGCTGGCGTTACTGATGCTGGCGGCCTACCGTGGATACAGCGTGATCCTCTTCGCGCCGATCGCCGCCCTCGGCGCGGTGCTGCTCACCGACCCGAGCGCGGTCGGCCCGGCCTTTACCGGCCTGTTTATGGAAAAAATGGTCGGCTTTGTGAAGCTCTATTTCCCGGTGTTTCTGCTGGGCGCCGTGTTCGGCAAGCTGATTGAGCTGTCGGGATTCTCGCGCTCGATTGTCGCTGCCGCCATCCGCATCCTCGGACGCCGCCATGCGATCCCGGTGATCGTGCTGGTCTGCGCCCTGCTGACCTACGGCGGGGTGTCGCTGTTTGTGGTGGCCTTTGCCGTCTACCCTTTCGCCGCCGAACTGTTTCGCCAGAGTGGGATCCCCAAACGGCTGATCCCGGCCACCGTCGCCCTCGGAGCGTTCTCGTTTACCATGGACGCCCTGCCCGGCACGCCGCAGATCCAGAATATTATTCCCACCAGCTTCTTCGGCACCAACGCCTGGGCGGCCCCGTGGCTGGGGCTTATCGGCTCGCTGTTCATTATCATCTTCGGTTTGCTGTGGCTGGAGCGTCAGCGCCGCAAAGCGCAGGCCCGCGGCGAAGGCTATGGGACCGACCTGCAAAATGAGCCGGAGACCCCGGATGACATCGATCTGCCGCATCCGCTGATCGCTATCGCCCCGTTGCTGTTAGTGGGGGTGCTGAATCTGCTGTTCACCCACTGGATCCCGCAGTGGTACGGCGCCAGCCATGAGCTCACCCTGCCGGGTCTGGCGAAGCCTGTCGTCACCGAAGTGGGGAAAATCACCGCCATCTGGGCGGTGCAGGCGGCGCTGCTCTCCGGCATTGTGCTGGTGCTGGTTTGCGGCTATCGCAATATTCGCGGCCGGCTGGCGGAGGGAAGCCGGACGGCGGTCGGCGGGGCTATTCTGGCGGCGATGAACACCGCCTCTGAGTATGGTTTCGGCGCGGTGATAGCCGCCCTGCCGGGTTTCCTGGTGCTGTCGAAAGCCCTCGCGGCCATTCCGAATCCGCTGTTAAACGAGGCGATCAGCGTCACGGTGCTGGCCGGGATCACCGGCTCGGCCTCCGGAGGAATGAGCATCGCCCTGGCGGCGATGTCCGAGACCTTTGTCGCCGCCGCCCACGCCGCCAATATTCCGCTGGAGGTCCTGCACCGGGTCGCCGCTATGGCCAGCGGCGGCATGGACACCCTGCCGCATAACGGGGCGGTGATCACCCTGCTGGCGATCACCGGCCTGAGCCATCGCCAGGCCTACGGCGGCATTTTCGCCATCACGGTGATCAAAAGCCTCGCGGTACTGTTTGTCATTGCCACGTTCTATGTGACCGGCATTGTCTGATACCAGATTGAAGGAGGAAGAAAATGAATTTAAACGGTAAAACGGCGCTGGTCACCGGCTCCACCAGCGGCATCGGCTTAGGGATCGCCAAAGTGCTGGCGCAGGCGGGCGCGCAGGTGATACTCAATGGCTTCGGCGACAGCAGCCATGCCCGCGCTGAAGTCGCCGCGCTGGGCAAGATCCCCGGCTATCATGACGCCGACCTGCGCGATGTCGGGCAGATCGAGGCGATGATGCACTATGCCGAAAGCACCTTCGGCGGCGTCGATATCGTGATCAATAACGCCGGCATCCAGCACGTCGCCCCGGTGGAGCAGTTCCCGGTGGACAAATGGAACGACATCATCGCGATCAATCTCTCCAGCGTCTTCCACACCACCCGCCTGGCGCTGCCGGGCATGCGCCAGCGCAACTGGGGGCGCATCATCAACATTGCTTCAGTGCATGGCCTGGTGGCGTCGAAAGAGAAATCGGCCTACGTCGCCGCCAAGCACGCGGTGGTCGGTCTGACCAAAACCGTGGCCCTGGAAACCGCGCGCAGCGGCATCACCTGCAACGCCATCTGCCCCGGCTGGGTGCTAACCCCGCTGGTGCAGCAGCAGATCGACAAACGCATCGCCGAGGGGATCGACCCGGAGCAGGCCAGCGCCCAGCTGCTGGCGGAAAAGCAGCCCTCCGGGGAGTTTGTTACCCCGCAGCAACTGGGCGAAATGGCGCTGTTTCTGTGCAGCGATGCCGCCGCCCAGGTGCGCGGCGCCGCGTGGAACATGGATGGCGGCTGGGTGGCGCAGTAAGCTGAATTGGGGGACAGGAATATCTACTCTCCCTGCATATTAAAACGTGACTGGGCAAAGACATCATAGACTTGCTGACGGGTAAATGCCGGGAAGGTCGCCCGCGCTGCCGCTTCACGCAGCGCGGCGCAGTATGCTTTATTTCCCTCGACGGCGTCGATTTTTTCCAGTTTACCATCGCGGGCAAACTCAAGATGCAGGCGGCATTTTTTCCCGTGCCACGCATATCGATCCGCAAGCTGGGCCTCCAGCGCGTTTTTAATCGCCCTTGCCTGCTGCCCATATTCATCCTCGTCGCTAAAACGTCCGGAGCTACAGCTGCCGAGGGCCGAGGTTTTATGGCAATCGGACGGGTGCAGCGGTGCGCAGCCGCTAAGCACCACAAGCAATACCACCGGCATCACTCTTTTTTTCATAACCCTTCCCTGTTTGTACAAGCCTTGAAAGACCGCCTAACTGTAACGTGAAAGCGAAAGCATGCGGCCTGCCAATTATCAGGGGCGACCATTAAAACATCGCCAGAAAGCGTTTCACCGTACGCGAGCGCTCGAAGCGCCGCCAGGCGATGGCGATATCGGTCTTTAGCGGCGCCCCGCTGAGCGGGTGATAGCTGACGTTCGGCTGCTGGATGCAGGTCATCGACTGCGGGACCAGCGCGAAGCCGAAGCCGGCATTGACCATGCTCAGCGACGACGAAATCTGCGACGATTGCCAGGCGCGATCCATATCGATCCCGGCGCGCAGGCAGCTGTTGTACACCAGCTCATACAGCCCGGGGGCCACCTCCCGCGGGAAGAGGATCGGCGCCACGTCGCGCAGCTGCTCCAGAGTCAGGGTCGGCTGCGTCGCCAGCGGGTTATCGCGCGGCAGCGCGATAACCATCGGCTCCTCATCGATAATCCGCAGATTAAAGGCTTTGCTGCTCTCGCACGGCAGCCGGACGAAGGCGATATCCAGTTCGGCCTCGCTCAGGGCGGTCATCAGATTGGCCATATTGTCTTCCATCTGGTGCAGGGTCACCCCGGGGTGGTCGAGCTGAAAACGGTGCAGCAAGGTGAAGATTTGCGGATGGAAAGCATCAGAACTGGTAATGCCTAGCGATAGGCTGCCGTTCATCCCGCGCGCAATGCCCTTGGCCTTCTCCAGCGCCGCATCGCTCATGGCGAGGATCTGGCGGGCATCCTCATAGAAAGACTCTCCCGCTTCCGTCAGCTCCACCCCGCGGGTTAAGCGCCGAAACAGCGGGGTTCCCACCTCGCGCTCAAGCCGCTGAATTTGCTGACTTAATGGAGGCTGTGAAATACCCAGTTCCTTGGCGGCCTGGGTGAAGTGCCGCGTCCTGGCAACGGCGACAAAATAGCGAAGATAACGAAGTTCCATATCGAAAACGTCTCAAACCAGCATGGTTTCTATATTGGAACTGTGAGCTGAATCGGGTCAACATTTATTTAACCTTTCTTATATTTGTTGAACGAGGAAGTGGTATATGAATCATTCTGCTGAATGCACCTGCGAAGAGAGTCTGTGCGAAACCCTGCGGGCGTTTTCCGCGCAGCATCCCGAGAGCGTGCTCTATCAGACATCGCTAATGAGCGCCTTGCTGAGCGGGGTTTACGAAGGCAGCACCACTATCGCGGACCTGCTGAAACACGGCGATTTCGGCCTCGGGACCTTTAATGAGCTGGACGGAGAGATGATCGCCTTCAGCAGTCAGGTCTATCAGCTGCGCGCCGACGGCAGCGCGCGCAAGGCCCAGCCGGAGCAGAAAACGCCGTTCGCGGTGATGACCTGGTTCCAGCCGCAGTACCGGAAAACCTTCGACCATCCGGTGAGCCGCCAGCAGCTGCACGAGGTGATCGACCAGCAAATCCCCTCTGACAACCTGTTCTGCGCCCTGCGCATCGACGGCCATTTCCGCCATGCCCATACCCGCACCGTACCGCGCCAGACGCCGCCGTACCGGGCGATGACCGACGTCCTCGACGATCAGCCGGTGTTCCGCTTTAACCAGCGCGAAGGGGTGCTGGTCGGCTTCCGGACCCCGCAGCATATGCAGGGGATCAACGTCGCCGGGTATCACGAGCACTTTATTACCGATGACCGCAAAGGCGGCGGTCACCTGCTGGATTACCAACTCGACCACGGGGTGCTGACCTTCGGCGAAATTCACAAGCTGATGATCGACCTGCCCGCCGACAGCGCGTTCCTGCAGGCTAATCTGCATCCCGATAATCTCGATGCCGCCATCCGTTCCGTAGAAAGTTAAGGGGGTCACATGGACAAACAATATCCGGTACGCCAGTGGGCGCACGGCGCCGATCTCGTCGTCAGTCAGCTGGAAGCTCAGGGTGTACGTCAGGTGTTCGGCATCCCCGGCGCCAAAATCGACAAGGTCTTCGACTCACTGCTGGATTCCTCGATTCGCATTATTCCGGTACGCCACGAAGCCAACGCCGCGTTTATGGCCGCCGCCGTCGGACGCATTACCGGCAAAGCGGGCGTGGCGCTGGTCACCTCCGGTCCGGGTTGTTCTAACCTGATCACCGGCATGGCCACCGCGAACAGCGAAGGCGACCCGGTGGTGGCCCTGGGCGGCGCGGTAAAACGCGCCGATAAAGCCAAACAGGTGCATCAGAGCATGGACACGGTGGCGATGTTCAGCCCGGTCACCAAATACGCCGTCGAGGTGACAGCCCCGGATGCGCTGGCGGAAGTGGTCTCCAACGCCTTCCGCGCCGCCGAACAGGGACGGCCGGGCAGCGCTTTCGTTAGCCTGCCGCAGGATGTGGTCGATGGCCCGGTCAGCGGTAAAGTGCTGCCGGCCAGCGGGGCCCCGCAGATGGGCGCCGCGCCGGATGACGCCATCGACCAGGTAGCGAAGCTTATCGCCCAGGCGAAGAACCCGATCTTCCTGCTCGGCCTGATGGCCAGCCAGCCAGAAAACAGCGCCGCGCTGCGCCGTTTGCTGGAGACCAGCCATATTCCGGTCACCAGCACTTATCAGGCCGCCGGAGCGGTGAATCAGGATAACTTCTCTCGCTTCGCCGGCCGGGTTGGGCTATTTAACAACCAGGCCGGGGACCGTCTGCTGCAGCTCGCCGACCTGGTGATCTGCATCGGCTACAGCCCGGTGGAATACGAACCGGCGATGTGGAACAGCGGCAACGCAACGCTGGTGCACATCGACGTGCTGCCCGCCTATGAAGAGCGTAACTACACCCCGGATGTCGAGCTGGTGGGCGATATCGCCGGCACTCTCAACAAGCTGGCGCAAAATATCGATCATCGGCTGGTGCTCTCCCCGCAGGCGGCGGAGATCCTCCGCGACCGCCAGCATCAGCGCGAGCTGCTGGACCGCCGCGGCGCGCAGCTGAACCAGTTTGCCCTGCATCCACTGCGCATCGTTCGCGCCATGCAGGATATCGTTAATAGCGACGTCACGTTGACCGTAGACATGGGCAGCTTCCATATCTGGATTGCCCGCTACCTGTACAGCTTCCGCGCCCGTCAGGTGATGATCTCCAACGGCCAGCAGACCATGGGCGTCGGCCTGCCCTGGGCCATCGGCGCCTGGCTGGTCAATCCGCAGCGCAAAGTGGTCTCGGTCTCCGGCGATGGCGGTTTTCTGCAATCCAGCATGGAGCTGGAAACGGCGGTCCGCCTGAAAGCCAACATCCTGCATCTTATCTGGGTCGATAACGGCTACAACATGGTGGCCATTCAGGAAGAGAAAAAATACCAGCGCCTGTCCGGCGTCGAGTTCGGACCGATGGATTTTAAAGCCTATGCCGAATCCTTCGGCGCGAAAGGGTTTGCCGTGGAAAGCGCTGAAGCGCTGGAGCCGACCCTGCGCGCGGCGATGGACGTCGACGGCCCGGCGGTGGTCGCCATCCCGGTGGATTATCGCGATAACCCGCTGCTGATGGGCCAGCTGCATCTGAGTCAGATTCTGTAAGTCATCACAATAAGGAAAGCAAAATGAAAAAAGTCGCACTTGTTACCGGCGCCGGCCAGGGGATTGGTAAAGCTATCGCCCTTCGTCTGGTGAAGGATGGATTTGCCGTGGCCATTGCCGATTATAACGACGCCACCGCCAAGGCGGTCGCCTCGGAAATCAACCAGGCCGGCGGACGCGCCGTGGCGGTGAAAGTGGATGTTTCTGACCGCGATCAGGTGTTTGCCGCCGTCGAACAGGCGCGCAAAACGCTGGGCGGCTTCGACGTCATCGTCAATAACGCCGGCGTGGCGCCATCCACGCCGATCGAGTCCATTACCCCGGAGATTGTCGACAAAGTCTACAACATCAACGTTAAAGGGGTGATCTGGGGCATTCAGGCGGCGGTCGAGGCCTTCAAGAAAGAGGGTCACGGTGGGAAAATCATCAACTTTATGTTGGGTACATTTCAAATCTTA
>ERZ506839.81-NODE-81-length-20152-cov-11.772_pt1 | contig 20152 bp, 17 predicted proteins | sample MGYA00513180_ERZ506839 | MGnify/ENA metagenome assembly ERZ506839
GGTCGTTAAACATTGTACCCGTTATGGGTCTTTTTTTATTTAATTAGTGTTGCACCTAGAGTGTAAATTAAAGCCAATGACAAATTATGATCACATTATTTATCACCTGGTTTACCGAAAATTGGAAAACCTTTTTGATCCCAAGCAAACTGCTGAACATAGGCATGACGATCTGGATTAGCCAATGAATCACCTTCAATACCCCTATTATCATATGGTCGGGCATGATAAATTAGTAAGTCCGTTTTCCCATCACGTGACATTGTAAATGAATTATGTCCCGGCCCAAAAAGTTGATTTTGTTCTGAGCTCTTAAATACCGGCTTTTTCGCCTTTTTCCATGAGTTCTTATCTAATAAATTACTGGAATAATCAGCCCATAATAATCCCATCGCATAGTTCTCATCCGTTGCACTAGCAGAATAAGTAATAAATATCTTTTTCTCATGAATAATTACTGCGGGTCCTTCATTGACAGGATAAGTAACTCTCTCCCAATCGTATTCAGGAACTGATAATAACATTTCTGATCCTTTCAACGTCCAAGGATTCGCCATCTTTGATAAATAAATATTTGAACTACTACCAATAGCACGATCAATTTCTTCGTCTTTCTCGGCCCATACTAAATATTGTTCATCTTCTACGCAAAATGTTGTTGCATCTAGGCTGAAATTTTCTTTTTTTGTAATAATTTGTCCTTTTTCTTCCCAGCTAGTTGTTAAAGGATCACTTTTAGAACATTCCAATACAAAAATTCGATGATGATGTTCTAAATCACGCCTATACTCATCATCTGATGCAGCAAAATAAATATACCATTTATTATTTATGAAATGGAGTTCAGGCGCCCAAATTAATTTGCTTTGAAGTCCAGATTCATGTGCATGCCAGACATTCATTTTTTCATGTGTTGTTTCAAGCTCTGTTAATTCTTTTGCTCGTCTAATTTCAATTTCTTGATAACCGGGAACTGATCCTGTGAAGTAATAATACCCATCGCTGTGTAAATATACCCACGGATCTGCCCGCTGTAGTACAATTGGTTTTTTCATCATATTTCTCCAATAACCATAGAAAACATTAAGCAACTAAACGTAAAAATACGAATGCAAATAATTATTTAATTGGTGGATCTTGAGATATCGATTGACCAGAATAGACGGCCAAGCTTGTCCAGGGTTGCTTCTCGCTAATCCAAAAATTAGATTTTGGTGATAGTCCTAACGGTAAAAAGATTGTCATACAGAAATAGCAGCTTCCATGGTTAATGTAAATTTCTCCTAAATCATCTTGATGATCATAAAAACCAATATTAAGCCATCCATTCTCATCAAACATACTAGTTGACGATGTTGTCTTACGAATAACTTCGGTCAGTCCTTCTCGAACCTGAGCAGAACTGATTCCTGAAAGTTGCTCGTACAGAGCTACCTCAGACAATAAATGAAAAGCTCCAAAACGATAACAAATTGAACGACCCAATACTGGAAATGTGCCATCAGGAGAAATTAAGCGTTCGAGTGTCCGAGCATGTCGTTGTGCTCGTGTTAAGACAATGTTCTTAATCGATCTCGTATATTCGCTATCGTAATAACGCACAACATCTAACAAGAGTGGATGAATAACAAAACTATTGTAATAATCAACATGAACAGGTTCTCCATCACTATATATTCCATCACCACGATACCAATCCATCATACGATGCAAATAGTAATCAATTTTTGTAGCATCAAACTCAGCACCAAGTCTGGCCAGCATAACTTCAACTAACACGCTAAATAGAATCCAATTCGTATCAACCGGTTTAATTGTACGAGTAATTTGCAAAGCGGCAATAAACTGACGCCGTACCTTTGATGGAATTCCATCAATAATTACATCGCCCGCTTGTAAAATTCCCTCGACAAGAAATGCCATATCAACAAGTGGTTGCCCATGGCCTTCACCGCCGAATAACATATAATCCGGTGAAGACGGGTCAGTACACGAATCTAATGCCGCGTATAATAAACCAATATACTTAGCCTGTAACTTTGCTTCACTTCCAATTGTATCCGGAGCCGATAACCATGCGCCTAAACCACATACTGTGCGTGAAAACGCCTCAAATGGTGCATAAATATTTCTGGAAGTTATCGCATTAGGAAGTTGACGATGAAGTTTTCCTGCAGCTAAGCTTGTCATTACTGGCGCAGCAATCTTATCTAGGACCTTAATCCAATAAGTTCTTTCTTCTTCATTAGTCATTATATTGTTCATTTCCCTGTAAAAGAATTTTTAATTAATAGATATTCCGATTCAGAAATTGGTAAGATGCAACCATGACGCTTTTTTTGCTTCCCAAAATCATAATCTTCTGCAATATACCATTCACTTGGATCTGAACTTTCTATATTTTTTGTAAGAACAGGTAAATAGCCTTTACCTGAGGCAAATTGGTCAACATAAAGGCACCATTGATCAAGTCCACTAAGATAACAGAATTCCGGTCCTTCTACTGTATCGCCAACAATCCCCACATCAAGAGATTGAATATTGGCGGTTTTATGCCACTTGCCATTCAATGTACTAGCATATTCAATTGAAATTTGACCATCACGCGATGCCCTAATAAAATTAGTTGAATTCTTAATGATAGTCGTATCAATAATGTCTTTATCTTTACCACGATTAATATAAACTTGTGGATCGGTAAAATTTTCAAAATCACGGGTATAACTCGCAATAATCACCGCCTGAGTTTGATGTGAAAAACCAGTTGATGCCCAAAAAACCATGTATTTTCCACGTTCAGGATCAAAAATTGCTTCTGGTGCCCAAGCACAACCAGTATCATCAGGGATAACTTGAATTAATCTGGCTTCTGACCAATTAATCAAATCTTGAGATTTCCAAAAAACTATGTTCTTGCTTCCATTAACTGTTGCATCTGAAGCATCCCAACCGCCACGATGGTAAATCGAAAGATCTGTTGCCATTAACACAAAGCCTTCATTATTTTGAAGTCGTAATAAATACGGATCACGAACACCCTTCTCGCCAATGAATGAACGCAGCACCGGTGAATTAGAACAATCTTGCCAATGGAGTCCGTCCTTGCTCAACGCATAATAAACCTGTTCTGCATCGGCCGTCTCTTCAGTACCAGTAAAATAAACAAAAAGATATCGATCTAATACCATAAAATCCCTTCTTGTCTCCTGCATTATAATTTTGGTTCATCAACTAATTCAATTGAATTCTGTGATTTACCTTCCGTTTCAAAAACAACAATCGTGTTTTCACCACTTTTTAGCAATGGTCCAGGAATGTACAGACGCACCTGTGGTCCAATTTCCCAGAAACGACCAATATTTTTATTATTAACAAAGACAACACCTTTACCCCAACCGCTCATGTCAATAAAAGTATCTCCTGTTTCATCAATCTTAAATTTAAATTGATAAAACGCAGGCGTATTGATCACCCAATCTTTTGTATAATCAACTTGATCAATATTATCTAGGGGTAATGTTGAGACCTGCCAATGACTTTGCAAAATTTTATCAACTAATACGCCCTCACTAATACCCTTTTGTTGGTGATTGATAATATGTGAGTAATTTACTCGCCCCATATTTTCAATTAAAATATCTAATTTTTGTGAATTTGTCGCAGTTGGGATCTCAATCTCATGAGTAAGTTCAAGATCATATTGTGTTGCTTTAAGTTCTTGGTTCATAAAAATTTGCGCACGATCATTTGCTCCAAGTAACTGTAATTCAGTTCTATCCTTAGGTGTACTAATATGCGAACTATATAAAGTATATCCATAGCCTTGATGATATGATTCCATAGAACTTGGATACTTAACCTCTATTGGTTGCGCAATTTGAGCTAGTGTCTCAAACAATGAAACTTTATTAGTTAATTCTTTACGGCCGTAATTCTTCTTTTTAATCTTGGTTGTTAATATGACTTCTGGAATTTGACGATATTTACTGATCACCTTCTGAAATTCATAAAACTTCGGTGTCAAATCACCCCACTCAGTTAATGGTGCATCATAATCATAACTAGTAACATCAGGAAGTAATTTATCGTAATAATTAGCACCGTTCATATAGCCAAAATTAGTACCACCAATCAACATGTAAATATTAACACTACCCTCAGAAAGGGTATCATCTAACTCTTTAGCAGCTTTGATACTATCTGCCGTATGATGTTTTGGATCACCCCAAGCGTCAAACCAACCAATCCAGAATTCCATGACCATTAACGGTCGTTTTTTACCGTGAAATTTACGCAAACGTTCAAAATTATTTTTAATATCAGAACCACAGTTAATTGTTGGTAAAGCTACGTCAGGAATTGAACCATTTTCTAAATAATTATCCCAAGGGCCGTCAGAAGTTACTAAAGGAACATCGACACCTTCAGACTTCATTAAGTCGGCAACACGATGTAAGTAGGTTTTATCATTGCCATAAGCACCGTACTCATTGTCAACTTGCATTAATATAATCGGACCACCATGAGTGACTTGTAAATCAATTAGTTGTGGAAATAAATGATCGTAATATTTTTTCATCGCCGTGAAATATTCTTCGTTGTTCGCACGAAGACGCAAATCAGATTTTGTTGTTAACCAATATGGCTGTCCGCCAAACTCCCATTCAGCACAAATATAAGTTGCTGGTCGAATAATGACATAGAGATCTAGATTCTGAGCTAATTTAATGAAATGGCGAATATCGTTGATGCCTTCAAACCTATACTCACCTTCATGTTGTTCATGAACATTCCATGGTATATATGTTTCAACGGTGTTACAGCCCATCATTTTAAGTTTTTCAAGACGATCCTGCCAATATTCTGGAACGATTCGAAAATAATGAATCGAACCAGAAATGATTTTAAATTTCTCATCATTTAAATAAAATTCATCTTTTATTTGAAAATTTGTCATGAATGTCCTCCAAGAATATTCATACGCTAAACTGGCGATAGCTTTGATCCAATACGCATTAACTGATTTTAATACGTATCATATTCCAAGATAATGGTGCCAGTTTAACCTGAAGATTTTGCTTACCAAATTGCCAATTGGTGTTATTCTTAATTCTCATTTGACCTTCTCGATTAGTTTGCTTAAGATCATAACCTGAAAATTGAGTTGCTTGAATAATGTTAGTAAACGTACTCGAACCAGCATCAATTGTGAAATCAATTGTCGAATCTAAAGAACGATTAACTGCAAAGACAGTTATTTCATCCTTCTGTTCATTCAAAATAGCAATACTTTCTACGTAAGGTACTTCGTCAAATTGACTGGTCTGATATGTTTCAGACTTTTGAATAGGTAATAGAGAGGTACCTCTACCATACATTGAGGCCTGCATGAACGGAAAAAAAATTGGCTGAACCCAAGCATCACCATCGGCAGCTGTCATAATTGGTGCAATCACATTAACTAACTGTGCCAAGCATGCAATTTTGACACGATCAGCATGTTTCATTAACGTAATTAACAATGTTCCAACTAAAATAGCATCTTCAAAATTATAAATATCTTCTAAAAGATGCGGTGCTACCTGCCAAGGCTCGTTGTGAATATCTTGATTGTTAGAGTGATACCAGACATTCCACTCATCTAGGGAAAGATTGATTGTTTTACTACTGTGCTTTTTTGCTTTAACAGCATCAACTGTTGATACAATACCAGAGATAAATTCATCCAAGTCTAATGATTGTGCTAGAAAATTAGGCGTATCATTCTCAATATTGTTGTAATAACGATGCAATGATAGATAGTCAACTTGGTCATAGCAAATATCTAAAACTGTAGATTCCCAACTACCGAAAGTCGGCATACTTAGAGCGGAACTACCACAAGCAACAGTCTCAATCGAATCATCAACAAGCTTCATTGCCTTCGAACTTTCATTTGCTAATAAACCATAATCAGTTGCTGATTTGTGCCCGATTTGCCAAGCACCATCCATTTCGTTACCTAAGCACCAGGTCTTTACGGCAAATGGTTGCTTCTGACCGTTTTGACGACGTAAATCACTATAATAAGTACCTCCAGAGAAATTACAATACTCGACAAGGTTTCGAGCCGCATCAACTCCACGTGTACCCAAATTAACCGCCATCATTGCTTCTGAGCCAACTAATTCAGACCATTTCATAAATTCATGAAGCCCGAATTGGTTAGTCTCGATTGATTTCCAAGCCAAGTCCAAACGTTTTGGCCGTAAAATTTTCGAACCAACACTATCCTCCCAATTAAATCCCGATACAAAATTACCACCGGGATAACGGATAATTGGTATATTCAATTGTCGAACCAATTTAATAACATCTTTACGAAACCCGTTTTCATCAGCTTGTGGATGCCCTGGTTGATAAATACCCGTATAGACCGCTCTACCTAAATGTTCGATAAATGAACCATAAATTCTTGGATCAATTGTTGAAATTGGTAGGTCTTTTTCAATAAGTAAACTTGCTCTCAATTTTATCACCTAACATCTTTTATTCTTATTTTGCAATACTATTCAGTCTATAAAAATGGCACTATGATCACTCATAGTGCCTCATATGTGTTCACCTATAAGCTAAATAGAAATACTCTTTATAGTTGAAATTCAAAAATATTTACTTTTTATTTTCTGGACGGCCATCAACGTACTCTACAACTGGTTGAAAATTGACTACACATAATAAGAGCGATAGCGAAATACCAAAAATAAATAGATAAACTGGAAATAATCTCAGTATTAAAATTGTTCCTAAAATAATAACAAAGTTAAGATTGTATCGTACCGACTTAACAATACTTAATTTTGCAGTAATTTCTAAAGCTTTTTTTAATGGGATTGGCCAAGACGAACAAACTAATAGTAAATTAATTAAATAAGTAATAAGAACTGCAAGAAGAATTAAATTAAGCCACCATAACGCACGTAATTGACTAAACTGATTAGAAAATGTCATGTTAAATAACATAATATTAATAACAATCGTGGCTGGCCATGCAACCTTTATAATGAAGAATGTTTTTTCTTTCATTAAATTAATAAAATTCTTAACTATGCCATCTCCTTTTGATGCACCTTTTAAAGCAGCAATTCCAGCAAATAAACTAGGTAACACCAACTGTGAAGTTATTAAATAAAATGGTATTGTAGTCAACCTAAAATCCATTACGAGGCCCACTAAAACCAATGGTAAGTTGACAAGTAGAATTAACATTTCAAGTTCAAACAACCAGATTATATAATTCAGAAGGCTAGTATAATGATACAATTTATAAATTAAGTCATTACGTTTCACGTGACTTTATCCCCCTACTTACTACCGCTGTTACCGATACCTAAATTCAAGTTAAACAAGTATTTTTGACCAAAGAAGTAAATGGCAATTTGAGGAATAGACAGACAGAATGACAATGCCATCACTACTGACGTGTTAATAGCACCTGAAGGATTGGTTGCAGCAGATAAGTTGGCCGCTCCTAAAGCTAATGTCATTTTACTAGCATCAGATATATAAATTAAAGGCCCCATCAAATCGCCCCATGCCCAATTGAATGTAAAAATTGCAATAGCGGCAAGAGCTGGTTTAATCAACGGCAAAACAATTTTTCGATAAATACCAAAATAATTCAATCCATCTAACTCTGCGGCCTCATATAATGATCCAGGGATTGCCGTCATAAACTGACGAGTGAAGAAAATATTATATGCAGAACCAAAGAATTGTGGAATGATCAACGGCCAAAGCGTATTATAGAGACCAATATTTCTAAAGATAATAAATACTGGAATCAAGGTAATTTGCCCCGGAAGCATCATTGTGGAAAGTAATAGTAAAAAGAAGAAGTTTTTATGTTTGTATTGCATTTTTGCAAAACCATATGCAACAAACGAGCTAGACCAAATTTGACCGACAATACTTAGAACAACCACTAACATAGTGTTCAAAAACCATCTACCAATAGGATATTCCCCACCAAATAAATTGCCAAAAAGCTTAACGTAGTTTTTCCAATAGAATTCCTTTGGGAAAAGCGTGAAATTTTGGATAATATTTCTTTCTGGACCGGCTAACGAGATTGATAACATATAGAGGAACGGTGCAAATAGGATAAACCCAATTGAAATTAGAACGAGGTAAATAAAGATTTTATGAAATGAACTCAATTTTTTATCAAGCATCGTTATTTAACCTCCTCTTCATAGAAAACCCAAGCACTCGAAGACTTCAAAACAACAATCGAAAGTACCATTACAATTCCAAACAAGACCCAGGCCATTGCAGAAGCATATCCCATTCGATAATATGAAAATGCATTTCGATATAAATACGGCACAATCATTTGACTCGCATTATCTGGTCCACCATTCGTCATTAAATAAACCTGCGTAAACGTTTGCAGTGAACCAATGATTCCGGTAATTAAATTGAAAAAGATAACCGGCGTAATCTGTGGCAACGTGATGTTAAGGAACATTTGCATTCTTGTGGCACCGTCAAGCGTCGCTGATTCATACATTGCATCATCAATGCTATTAATTGATGACAGAAGTAAAATCATTGTGCCGCCAACACCCCAAACCGCAAGAAATACAAAGCTGAATAAGACAATTTTTTTATCAAGTAACCATGATGGCCCCGTAATACCAATAAATGCGAGGGCCTTATTTAATAGACCATGAGTTGAAAGAATATTTGTAAATAAGATTGTACTTGCAACTGCTGGAACGATTGCTGGTAGATAATACAGAGTCCTAAAGAACCGCATTCCCTTTAAATGAAAGCTCAAAAGATACGCCATACCTAAAGAAAGTAGCAAATTAATTGGAACACTTAAAGCAGAATAAATGAAGGTATTACGTATACTTTTCAGAAAAATATCATCTTTAAAAAGATTGATATAGTTCTGAATACCAATAAACTTCATTTTTGTTAACATATCCCAATCGGTAAAACTCATAATGAAAGAGAATATCATTGGGCCAACAGTTAATACCAAGAAACCAATTAACCACGGTGAGATAAAGAAGAAGAACCAACGTTTCTCAGTTTTAATACGATGTAAAGCACTTTTATTTGTAGCGGACTTTGCTGCATCCATCTATCGTATCCTCCTTATATAAAAAGGTAAAATTATCATCTGGCAACAGATAATTTTACCTCCAGAAAAGAATTACAAAATTAATATTTATCCATAATAGCAGTTAATTTACTTTGTAAAACTTTTAAGGTCTTTGCCGGAGTTTGATGACCTAATAACATTTCTTTAACTTGACTTCCGGCTTCTGTCATACCCTCTGAATACCAAGGTCCTTTAAGTAAACCATCAATTTTGACTTTAGCTTGACTTTCAGCTAGTGCCTTTAAATTAAGCGTTTTACCAAGAATCTTCTGGTTATTAAATTCATCGGATTTCAGAACGCTTAAGTTAGCCGGAACGTCGTAAAGACTCTTACCCAGCATTGCTTGCGCCTTATCATTCGTCATAAACTTGACGAATTTCCACGCAGCATCTTGCTTTTCTTTAGAAGACTGTTTTGAGATTGTCAGGGCACTACCAGTTGACCAAGTTGAGTTCCCAGGGGCTGGTGCAAGATCAAAGTTCAACTTCTTAATTTCAGCATTCCCACGAATCCACCACATGCCGTCTAATGACATCGCAACCTTCCCGGCCTGGAAACGATTAACGCCGTCTTCAGAAATTTGATATGGCACTGAAGAATCTTTGAATGCTTGATTATAAGCAGTTAAAGTCTTTAAGTTTTCTTTTGAATCAATCACAACTTTTTTGTTCTTAATAATTGAGCCACCATTTGAGAGTAGGAAACCTCCCCAAGGCAGTTGATAATCTGCAAAGTTTACACCCCATTGATCAGTCTTGCCATCACCGTTTGTGTCTTTAGTTAATTTCTTGGCGGCGTCATAGAAATCTTGAATTGTCCAATCAGCGGTTGGATATTTCATACCAGCTTTATCAAATATATCTTTGTTATAATAAAGAACTCCAGAACCACCACGATCAGGAATGCCAAAGGTTGCACCTTTCCACTTATACAATGCACTAGCACCGCCGTACTTCTTTGTTAAATTGATGTTATCTTTTTTAATATATGAATTAAGATCTACGAATGCATTTTTTGAAGCAAATCCTGTACCATTTTCAGCAACTTGTGCTACATCTGGTGCTTTGTTTCCAGCAATCATTGTTTGTAACTTGGTATCATAGTCATCACCAATCGTTACAACCTTAACCTTAATTTTAGGATTGGCCTTTTCAAATGCCGCAATACGATCTTTATATGATCCTTTGTAAGTATCAGTACCGCCCCAATGCATGAATTCAATGGTTACTTTGCCATTTCCACCACTTGCTTTTTTAGTTTCACCGCAAGCCGTTAACACTAATGCTGAAACAGCAACCATTGCGGCAGCTGCAACTTTTTTCCACTTACTCACAATAATGACCTCCCATAATATGAAGATAATGTTGTACTAATTACGAGAGCACAATTCTAAAGAGCGTAATGCGTCCATCACGTTTAACAAAATCTAGAGAATAACTTTATCATCTAGTAAAGCCTAATAATAAGCCATTAGAGTAAATAAATTAGTTGTCTAAAGAATGTTTTTTAATTAGGTTGCGCTTTCATTTGTTATAATAAGCCATTTTTCGCAATATGTAAATAGATTTTTAGTAAATTAATTATTTTATCATTGATTTCTATTTATCTTAAGTGCTAAGATAATTGTATGTTTAAATTAATTAACAAGCGGATTGAGGAGATTATATGAAGATACCATTATCCGAGGAATACTTACCGACCTTTGAAGCCCTTGCGAGCACTACTAGAATTCAAATTATTAAATTGTTATCCAAGCGGCAAATGAATATTAAGGAAATTGCTGAATCTCTCCATCTTAGCAATCCAGTTGTAGCCAAACATATTAAGATCTTAGAAAATGTAGATCTTATTAAAACAGAGAAAATTCCCGGGAAGGCTGGAATGCAAAAAAAGTCAATCTTAAAAGTTGATACAATCGAAATTGATTTTCCGCAAAAAATATTTCAAGCCTATGAATACAAAGAAGTTTCCATTCCAGTTGGACAATTTGTTGATTACGATGTAACACCAACCTGTGGTTTAGCTTCGATAACTGGTCCAATTGGTGAATATGATAATCCAGCATACTTTATGGATATTCAACGCTTTAAGGCATCCATACTATGGTTTACCAGTGGTTTTGTGGAATACAAAGTTATTAATCCTCTTAAGGATAACCAAAAACTTAAAATGATAGACGTTACATTTGAATTAGGGTCTGAATTCCCTGGTGGAAATAATGTTTGGCCTTCAAATATTGGCTTCTCATTAAACAATGTTAAGCTAGGAAGTTGGCTTAGTCCTGGTGACTTTGTAGATACGCGTGGTCGCTATAACCCAGATTGGTATTCATCACATTTAAACCAATACGGAACTCAAGTTACCCTACGAATCACGGATTATGCTTGTTGGATCAATGGTCAACAAGTTAGTTGGAACAATTTTGATAAACTCAATTTAACAGATAAACTTTGGAATTTTAAAATTTCGGTTGATAAAGACGCCGAAAATGTTGGGGGCTGTACAATTTTTGGCAAAGGATTTGGTAACTTCGATCACAATCTTGATTTTCGCTTCTACTATACCGATGTTGAACTTGATGCAACACAACAATTAATTACAATGAATTAGCGTTGGAGGAATAAATTATGAAACAATATCAAATTAGTAATTGGTTATTCACTCATAATAACAGTCAATCCAATTGGCAGAAAGATTTTAATGATCATGATTGGCAATCAGTAACTGTACCTCATGATTGGAGTGTTCACGAGCCGTTTTCTAAAGAAAATTCCAGCGGCACTGGCTATTTATCTGGAGGTATTGGTTACTACCGCGCTCACTATTCTTTGAAAGAATTGAATTTAACTGGTAATGAAATTCTGACGTTAAGATTTGAAGGAATTTATAAACGCGCTGAAATTTGGGTTAATGGCTATCATCTTGGCGGACGCCCTTCTGGCTATTCCGAGCAGCGCTTTGATATCACTGAATTCATTGACTATTCAACTGATTCAGAGTTGCAAATCACTGTTAAAGTTGACCATCACGATATTGCTGATTCTAGATGGTACAATGGCTCCGGCATCACTAGACCTGTTTATTTAGAAATTGAACAACAAGTTTTATTAACACCGTATAGTACTAAGATCACAACAGCAGCACTTGATTATAATAGCTCTGCAACTTTAAATGTTACGCACCAAATTGAAAACAGGTCAAGCCGATTAGTAAATATCATCGTTGCCGATTCATTGTCTTATACAGTAACCAGCGACATCGTCTTAACGAAGTCTTCAGCATTAACCTTGGTACCGGGCGAAAAACAATTGTTGAATTATCAGTTATCTGTTCCTAATGCGAAGCTCTGGTCACCTGATACGCCTAATCTATATTGTTTAACAACCACTATTGAAAACTTAACAACTAAAAATAAATCCACATATAAAAAGAATGTCGGTATTCGTACAATTAAATTCAATCCCGAAACGGGTTTTTATATAAACGGCATTAATGAAAAGATTAAGGGGATCTGCTTGCACGAAGATGCTGGATGTTTTGGCACAGCTGTCCCAGAACAAGTTTGGCGTCGTCGCTTGCATCAGTTAAAGTCTGCGGGTGTTAATGCTATTCGAATGTCGCATAACCCACATAGTCCATTATTGTATGACTTATGTGATCAGTTAGGATTTTTTGTATTTGATGAGGCATTTGATGAATGGGAAAATCCTAAAAACAAATGGTGGCAAGGTCATAACATTTACCCACCAAAATTTGAGGGTTATTCTCATGACTTTCCAAATTGGTATCAAAGCGATTTAGAAAATATGATACTACGTAATCAACAGCATCCATCCATCATCGCTTGGAGTATCGGTAACGAGATAGATTATCCCAATGACCCATACGCTCATCCAAGTTTTAAAGAAATGACAGGAAACAACGACAAAAACAAACCCAAAACCGAGCGCGAATATAATCAAGCACGACCTGATATCCGTCGTTTAACTACAATTGCTAATAGACTAATTGAAATTGTTAAGAATATCGATCAGACTAGACCCGTTACACTAGCGGCCGCATTTCCAGAATTATCTGCAAAAACTGGACTACTCGACAACCTTGACCTAATTGGATATAACTACAAAGAACACCTATACTCACAAGACCATCAAGCATTTCCCAATCAATCACTAATTGGTAGTGAAAATAGTCATAGCTATTCTGCGTGGCAAGCCGTCAAAAACAATCCCTATATTTCTGGCCAATTTATTTGGACAGGAATTGATTATCTTGGCGAAGCTGCTGGCTGGCCAATTCACGGTTCTGGAGCCGGCTTATTAACACTCGCTGGTTTTGCTAAAGAGGACTTTTACCTTAGAAAGAGTTGGTGGACTGATACGCCAATGATTCATATTTCAACTTGCCAGTATCAAATAACTGACCATCCAGATTGGCAGCAGACGGTAGCAAGTTGGGATTATCAAGTCGGACAATTGGTCGATATTCGCATCTACTCAAACTGCAATAATATTCAACTGTATCTTGGCGACAGACAGCTTGATGCACCCCACTACGATAAAAAGCATGGTTATTATCAAACAAAAATTAATTATGTTAGAGAAACTCTAAAAGTTATTGGTAGTTGTAATGGACACAGCGTGACGAGTGAATTACTACCCACTAGTTCACTCGCTGCGATCCAAAGTAACCTATGGCAAGAACCAACCAGCTTAAACGCTAATCTCACTAAAAATAACGAAAGAATTTATCAGCTTGAATTAACCACAGTTGACCATAATCAACAATTAGTAAATACACCAATTAAAATAACGGTAAACGTAATCAATGGGCACCTGCTTGGGCTCGAAAACGGTAATTTAGCCGATTGTACGACTTATACTGAAAATTATCGGAACACATTTGGTGGAAAATTGCTTGTTTACTTTACCACTAATAACTTACATGATGTCACACTGTCACTAAATTCAGAATTAGGTAATCAAATAGTTAAGTTTTAAATTGTTTCTCAACCGAATAAATAATTATATTTATGTTATTTCTGATTCTATTTACCAAGTTAGATATCTAATCAAAAAAGTCATGCTGTTAGGAACTGGAATTATAATTTGATACAGATATATAAAAACACTTTGGTTGAGATTTATATAAGCACATCCACTTTGTTGGGTGTGCTTTTTTTAGTTATAAATCAAGGCAATGCGTACAAAAAAATTGTGCAGATTTTGAAAACCGTAACAGTTACGTTTTAACGTCTTAATTTTTCGATTTATTCCTTCAAGTGGGCCATTTGAGAACGGATAAAGACAACTATTGGAAATAGCTCTCCTATTTTTCCTTAACGTTTTAAGGACGGTATCCATTTCCGTATGTGTAGGTTGATAGTGGTTTATTAAATCATTTATTTTTACAGAATCTTTTGTGTGAATCGCAGCTAAAATTTCTTGATAAGCCTCATAAACAATCTTGAACTTTGAAGGCTGTGATAAAGCCAGGTCGACAGCGTTTTGTTGGGTCATATACTCATTAATACCAAATAGATAGCTAACTTTAGTAGCGTTAAGATCAGCTTTTTTAACCTGAACAGCTTCCATTGAGATTTAAGAATCCGATGGATTCTTGAATGTGAATCAGACAGCTCTTGGGCTAAATGAACGCGTTCTTTATCCAGAGCTCTTCCAGCCAATTGAATAATGTGGAAACGGTCAATAATAACGACTGAATTAGGAAATAATCGATGAATAAAGCTCGTGTAAGCGGCATTCATATCAACGACAACAGATTTGACTGTGGCCCGTTCTGTCAACGAGAAATGACTTTCAAAGTAGTCAATAATATGTTTGCTTAATCGATCAGGAAGCATCACAACACATTGGTGTGTGACTGCGTCACAACAATTAAAAGACATTAAATGATGACAAGAACGAAATTCATCAAAACAAAGATGTTCTGGGAGCTTTTTAATTCGATAGGGTTGTGTAGAAAGACTGTTTAGTATTCTTTGCACGCTTGAATTAGAAATGGCTAATATTTCTGCAATTGTTTTCGCAGGAAGACTCTTTTTAGCTAAGATAACCACTTGTTGTTTGATATTATTTGAAAAAGTGGCGTTGGTTTGAACAATATCTGTTAACGCACCACAGGTTTCATAACAGTTGTGGCATAAATAGCGTTGTTTGTTTAGATCCAATTGGTAGCGACCATCATTTAAGGTACCTAGACGAATATGACTCAAGTGTTTACCATTTTTGATTAATGTTTTAAAACCGCAATGTGGACATCGTATAGGATCATTGATTAAATCTGCATTAATTGTGTGTATATGAAGTCCGGTAGGACTTATTTTTGTAGAAATCTGCTTAACAATAATATTTTTATCTGTAATTTCGAACAAACTTAGGATAGAATTTAATTGGGACATCTGACTACCTCACTTCGATTTGGTTTGGCGATTAAATCGTAACATGAAGAGGACAGATGTCCTTTTTAAATTGTCGAAAAAGCACAAAAAATCTGGCATTGGTTATTTACCAATATAATTTGACAGAGACTCAAACAAAAGGCATGTCCCCCTATGAATATCAGGAACATGCCTTAATCGCGTCAAACTATTTATTTTCGTCTAACTTTTATGTTGCACTTCAATAACAGCACGACTTTTAATTATACTTTCTACCTGTCATTATAAAAAACAAACTACCAAATATTCATTTCTTTACCGGTTAACTTTAATAATGCCTCAATAAAGAAATAATCGCCATAAATAATAGGATATTCATGATTATCTTCAACATAAGCTGCTGAACATCTAGTTAACAAATTATCCGTTGATTCGTGCCAATCACAGCTATTGTTAGCCAGTGACTTTAATAAAGATAAAGCCGCGTCAAAGTATATATCAGAATCAGCGCCTTCAACTTGTTTCGATAATTCAATTAATCCACTGGCGGCAATAGCGGCAGCAGAATCATCTTCCCACCAAGGATTTTTAGGCATACGGAAATCAATTGGAATTAACTTATTGCTAGGAATATTGGCAATAAAATATTGTGCGATATTTCGTGCGGTATTTAAAAAGCTCTCGTCATGAGTATATTCATAGCTTAGGGTAAAACCATAAATACCCCAAGCTTGACCCCGTGTCCAGGACGATCCATGACTATATCCTTGACCACCAATAGAACGTATATATTCACCGGTACTAGCATCAAATTGAATAATATGCTTAACAGAACCGTCCTGACGAACAATATGTTCTTGTGCAGTTTTTGCATGGGCATATGCCATTTGATAAAAACGTGGATCTTTTGATTCTTCACTAGCCCAATAAAGTAATGGCAAGTTCATTAAGCAGTCAATAATAGCTAAACCACTTCGATTATCATTGGGTAAGTCATTCCATGCACGGAAAAAACGACCATTAAGATTAAAACGTCCACAAAGATTCTCAGCCGCTAACATTGCTCTATTTTTTGCAGTATCATCATGGAACAAGCGATAATGTGCGACCGATGTTGGACCCCACTTAAAACCATTATCATGATCTAAATTATCGGACAGCGTTAAGTTTTTATCTAGTTTTTCTTCAACCTTAATAGCTTCATTGCGATAAATCGCATCACCAGTTAAGTGATAGAGTTGCCATAAAATGCCACCCCAAAAACCATTAGTCCACCAGAATGGATCCTCTAAGTAAATATCTTTAAAATGACCTGCTGAATCAGTTGTATATGGAATAATATTTTGATTTCGTTTAACCACGCTTAACATTTTGGTCTCTATTTTTTTAACAGTTTCATTGACCCAAACCCGATCTTGCTTATTCATTAATCCACTCTCCTTCGTTTTTAAATCGAGTATTCAAAACTCCCCACGCCAAGCAATCCTTTACGTAATCAATTTCGAAATAATTAATCACTAATACTCTTTTAAATCAATCGTACGTTTTTGAGCACCACTCTGAATGATTATTTGACCGTCTTTTTCATCAAAATTGAAGTTAGGCATTTCGGGTAGACTATTGTTTTCAACTCCAGCATCACCTAAAAATGCAGCAATGATCAGCGAACGACCTTTTTCAATATTTCCAGTAATCAGCGGTAGAACGGTTCGACAATATAGCAAGTTAGTATTTGGTTCAGGACTGGTTAATTGCGCCTGAACATTCTCTACTAGCGGAATGACTCCAACATTACCAACATTGCTATGATAAAATGCACCTTCCTCTGTTATTATCTCATGACCAGATTCGATTGGTGCACTAAATGAGCCTTCAATAAAATTCAAATTACGTTTACTGTCAATAATATGAATTCTTAAATGCCATGGATAACACGGAATAATAAAGTTCTTAATCACAACATCTGGCCATGGCGCCCAACATGAATAAACATAATCAACATAAACTTGGTAATCAGCATAGCCAAACACCGTCTGATAGTTAATATCTGTCTCCGAGATTGCTAAGGTATTATCAAAAGCTCCTTGTCCAGCCAAGGTATTACCTTTTTTTACACTAAAACCAAATGTTGTAGAATAAACATATTTTTCATATTTGGATTCACCATGCGCGTGTTCATGAGAATGCTGTCCTGCAGTAAATACCTGTAATTCACTTTTATCTAAACTATGAACCAATAACATTCGCGAATAAGGATTCACTTCTTGACTTGTAAATTTTGGTTCTTGTTCAGAGACTGTCCAAAAGGTATCATCATCAGGCAAAGCTAATATAATAAAGTTTTTCATTGCCCAATATGGTGATCCCGGGGCATTATAGCCTTCCGCCATTATTAAATTAGGATATGCATATCCAATTGATAGTAGCCCTTCAGTTGTAAATATTGGCTGCTGAAACCAATAATGCATATTATGGCGTAATAAATATTTTGTTTGCGCCAACGAAACATTATCTAAGCTTAATCCTGCAAATGCAGCCACTGCCCAAAATCCGGATTGTGCAAATCGATAAGTCAAGCTACGTCCAAAAGGTAATGCTGCACCTGATTTAGTAAACCATTCCTTAAAGGTGGCAGCAAATTCCTCTGCGCGTTTTAAAAAGATCTTCTTATGGGAAGCTATCTTTCCAGTAGCAAATGTTGCGGCTAATACACCATAATATTGCATACCAAAGGAAATGTAATAATCAATTTGATTTTTATAACCATCAAAGTACCAACCGTCATCCAAATAGTAACCATCCAGACTGGTAAGATCATTTTCAAAGCGTTCCAGATCGACCGGTTGATCGGTTAAATAAAAAAACATATTAACAAGTACACGGAAAAATAGCCAATTAGTGGGAGGAATAGCATGCTGATTAATTTGATTAAGCCAATGATAAAGATGATTCTTCTCCTGAACAGTCAATCCTGCCCATAGAAAATCTTTAGTTAAGATTAACATTGTTGCTAGAGATCCCATTTCAACAAAAATTTGATCGTAATCATCTAATTTACCCCAATAATAATCCGATTGTGGATTAGTGCCGGCAATAATTCCTTCTTTAGCTTGCATATACAAGTGAATATTTTCTTGAGCCCGTTGTTGAGTGCTACATAGTGAACCAATTCCCCATAAAGTGCGCATAAAGCTCTCAATGTCACGTCGATCACAATTATAAACCGATCCGGAATCACCCAGATGAACTCGACCAGGTGTTTGTTGATTCTCCATTAGACTATAAACAGGTTTTAATAATTCATAAAGTGCTCTTACATAATCTTTGCGGTTCTTTAACTCGTTTGCTTTCAGGTTTTCATTAAACATCTATTGTCTACTCCATTACCCATATTATTGAACAATTAATAGGCAATCATCGGCAGTTCTGTCGGCGACGTAACTGTAAATTGTTCAGGTTTAGTGTATCCATCTTTACTAGTTAACTGTACTGCTCGAGCAAATTCTGAATAAGGATGATTACAAATATCGAATAACCCAATATAATAATTCTCGCCATCAGGGCGTCCTAAACAAAATTGATCGTAATACTGAAAATAATGACAAACGACACCGTTTGAATGTGCTGCAATCGCTTGACAATAATGTTGAAACGCCATTCCACGATCTTGTTGTGTTGCGACAGCTTCAAGACCAGTTGCAATTGGCCCTACATCCAATGCGCCAAAATGAAATCAACCAATCATAATTGATAAATCAACACCCAACTTTATCACGTCATCAATTTATTCAGTTGGATCCTATGCGTAACAATTAATTGAAAAACATCGATTTGTTCCCATCCACTAACAATATCTGAATTGGAAATCCATTCCCAGCGCATTCCTAAAATCATATGGTGAGAATCAACTTTACGACACGCCTTAACAGGAATCGTAATATAACGCTCAATCATTTGTTTGGAAAAGTTGTGTAGGTCTGCTTGGGCGATTCTAGAAAAATTTTTAGTATCAATTTGACCTTTTTTAATTCGAACGAATTGTCAAAACAAGTGCAACACTTTATCAAATAGAACCTCTTTGGGTGTTTCATAGTTTAAAATCTTTTTAGGACGTTGATTTAACTGCTGTTGGCAGTAATCGATGTCCTTTATTTGTTCAATACTAATATTCTGATTTTTGGGAAAGTACTCTCTAATAAGGCCATTTGTATTCTCATTCGTTCCACGCTGTTCAGGTGAATATGGATCTGGCCAATAAATGGTCACACCTAGTTGATCGCGTATTTGGTCTAATTGAAGAAACTCACGACCATGATCAGGAGTAAGTGACAAAACAAATTCCTTAGGAATTTGTCTAAACATTTCCAGCAATGTCCAATTAATATGCTTACTATCTTTATGTTTGGAAAAACCAATTAATGTATACCGTGTTTTGCTCCTATCCTAGTATTTGGTACATCTAATTCTAGACAGATGCGTCATAATTAAATTACTTAGGATAGGAGTTTTTTTAATGAAACGATATACGAACGAATTTAAAGAAAGCATTGTCAAAATGCATCATGAAGAGAAACGCTTGGTACGTTCTCTTTCAGAG
>ERZ506839.157-NODE-157-length-13208-cov-6.21524_pt1 | contig 13208 bp, 12 predicted proteins | sample MGYA00513180_ERZ506839 | MGnify/ENA metagenome assembly ERZ506839
GCACGACCTTGCCAAGGTCGGGGTCGCGAGTTCGAGTCTCGTTTCCCGCTCCAAATTTTCTTCCATCTCTTATTTATCCACAGTGCAATCCAGCGCCGGGGATGATTTTCGTTTGGTCTGCAGAAATGCTGTGAACAGAGTTATCCACAGCTTGTCGTTTCGTCTTTGACGACGTAAATGCTTCGCTTTGTAAATAGTATCTTGTTATCTGATTGAAATTTAACAATTAAATTTCATTTCGAAATGTTAATCCGATCACTTGACCTCGGTCTGCGCCTTGAAACGCAATGTGTTTTAGATTTTATTCACAGCCTGTGAATGAATCAGGCGTCCCGCGGCAAGCCTTTCTCTACCACCCTGACCAGACGTAATTTTTTCGGTAGCTGTACTTCGACGGCGTCGGCGCTCCGCTTTTTCAGTTGCTGGGCAATCGCCCACTCAATGTGTTCGTCGAGAAGCGGATGCTCGCCCCGGCGGCTCTCCAGCGCGCGAAGATGGGCTTCATCCCAGGGCGCATTGCCCAGCGCGACGGCGATATTGCGCAGCCAGCGCAGGTGGCCAATGCGACGAATCGCTGACCCTTCGGTCACCTTTAGAAACCACGCTTCGCTCCAGGCGAACAGCTCTACCAGCGGCGGGGCATGTAGCGCTTTGCGTGGGCTGAAATCCTCTTCATCGGTGAGCTGTGAGAAACGGTTCCACGGACAGATCAGCTGGCAATCATCACAACCGTAAATACGGTTGCCGATAAGTGGACGGAACTCCTCGGGGATAGCGCCTTCCAGTTCGATGGTGAGATAAGAGATGCAGCGGCGGGCGTCGACGGTATAAGGCTCAACGATGGCCCCGGTGGGACAGATGGTCATGCAGGCGACGCAGCGCCCACACTCCTCCGCAACCGGGCTGTCGACCGGCAGGGGTAGGTCAATCAGCAGTTCGCCGAGGAAAAAGAATGAGCCAGCGTCGCGGCTTAAGATAAGTGAGTGCTTACCTGTCCAGCCAAGGCCCGCTTTTTCTGCGATTGGCCGTTCCAGGATAGGCGCGGAATCGACAAAAGGTCTAAAATTGAGCGAAGCACACTGTTCCTGAATCTTCTCCCCCAGTTTTTTCAGGCGATTACGTAGCAGCTTATGATAATCACGCCCGAGGGCATAACGGCTGACGTAACCCAGCGCGGGATCTTTCAGGGTGCGGGCAAAGGCGGCGTTGGCGGGCAGATAGTTCATCCGCACGCTGATGACGCGTAACGTACCGGGCAGCAATTCGTGGGGACGGGCGCGCATCATACCATGACGGGCCATCCACTCCATTTCGCCGTGGTATTGTTTATCCAGCCATGCCTGCAGTTTGGGTTCACTGGCGCTGAGGTCGGTATCGGCGATCCCCACCTGCTGGAACCCAAGCTCTGTGCCCCATTGTTTGATTTGTTGCGCTAACTGAACGAGATCGAGGGGCTGTGACATGATGGACCATACAATGACGAAAAACCCTGACAGTATACCATACAACATTTGGCCTGCGGAGGCGCTGCGCCTGGCCGAACGAGAGGCGGCGGACAGCCTGGGGCTGACGCTGTTCGAACTCATGCAGCGCGCGGGCGAGGCGGCCTTTCAACTGGCCAGCCGCGCTTATCCCGCCAGCGCGCACTGGCTGATCCTGTGCGGACATGGCAACAATGGCGGCGACGGATATGTCGTTGCGCGTCTGGCACAGGCCGCGGGGCGGCGGGTGACGCTGATGGCGGTGGAGAGTGACAGCCCGCTGCCGGAAGAGGCGCAGGCGGCGCGGGAGGCATGGCTTAACGCCGGCGGTGTGATCCATGCGGCGACCATCCCATGGCCCGACGATATCTCACTGATTATCGATGGCCTGCTCGGCACCGGTCTGCGCAGCGCGCCGCGCGATCCCGTTGCGGTGCTCATTCACCAGGCGAACCACCACCCGGCGCCGGTGGTGGCGCTGGATATCCCTTCCGGCCTGAACGCGCAGACGGGCGCGACGCCAGGCGCAGTGGTTCGGGCCGACCATACGCTGACCTTTATCGCCCTCAAACCGGGGCTGCTGACCGGCAAGGCGCGGGATGTCGTCGGGCAACTCCACCATCATGCGCTGGGGCTCGAACGCTGGCTCGCCGGACAAAGCACTCCTCTGACGCGGTTTTGCGCCTCCCACCTCGCCGACTGGCTGCCGCCGCGGCGGGCCACCTCCCATAAAGGCGATCACGGTAAACTGGTGATTGTCGGCGGCGATCGCGGCACGGCAGGCGCTATCCGTATGTGCGGTGAAGCGGCCCTACGCAGCGGCGCGGGACTGGTGCGAGTACTTACTCACCCGGATAACGTGGCACCCATTGTCACCGTACGGCCGGAATTAATGGTAGATGAGCTGACGCCGCAGACTCTGAAAGCCGCGCTGGAGTGGGCGGACGTGGTGGCGATTGGCCCCGGGCTGGGGCAGCGCGAATGGGGGCGCAGCGCCCTGCGTACGGTGGAAAGTTTTAACAAACCGATGGTCTGGGACGCCGACGCGCTGAACCTGCTGGCATTCAATCCCGATAAACGTCACAATCGCGTGCTAACGCCGCACCCCGGCGAAGCGGCCCGTCTGCTGAACGTCAGCGTGGCAGAAATTGAAAGCGATCGCTTACTTTCTGCGCAGCGTCTGGTAAAACGGTATGGCGGCGTGGTTGTGCTGAAAGGCGCGGGCACGGTGGTGGCTAGTGAAAGCGGGGCGATGGGCATTATCGATGCCGGCAATGCCGGGATGGCCAGCGGCGGGATGGGCGATGTGCTTACCGGCATTATTGCCGCATTGTTAGGACAGCACCTGACGCCGTATGATGCTGCCTGTGCCGGGTGCGTCGCTCATGGCGATGCCGCCGACCGACTGGCCGCCCGCGAGGGCACCCGCGGCATGCTGGCGACCGATCTCTTTTCCACGCTCAGGCGTGTTGTTAACCCGGATGTGATTGACGTAGACCATGATTAACCGAGTGATTCCTTTACCCGATGAGCAGGCCACGCTGGCCCTTGGCGACCGCATCGCGCAGGCCTGTACCGGCGCCACCGTGATTTATCTGTATGGTGATTTAGGCGCGGGGAAAACGACCTTCAGCCGCGGCTTTTTGCAGGCGCTCGGTCACCGTGGCAATGTCAAAAGCCCAACTTATACCCTGGTGGAGCCGTATACCCTCGAGAACCTGATGGTGTATCACTTCGATCTCTACCGTCTGGCGGATCCTGAGGAACTCGAATTTATGGGGATCCGTGATTATTTTGCCGACGATGCCATCTGCCTGGTGGAATGGCCGCAGCAAGGCGCAGGTGTCCTGCCTGACCCGGATGTTGAAATTCACCTTGATTACCAGGCACAAGGGCGTGAGGCGCGCATTACCGCGGTCTCCTCACGGGGTGAGTCTTTACTGGCGCGTTTAGCCATTTAGCCTGAAGGATGACGGGATGAAGTATCGCATAACCACTTGGCTTGCCGCTGCGCTGATGCTGTCGAGTCTTCACGCCACTGCGGCGAGTTTATCCGATATCCAGGTCTCCAACGGGGACCAGCAGGCCCGTATTACTCTTAGCTTTGTCGGTGAACCGGAGTACTCTTTTACCCCGCAGGGCAAACGACTGGTGGCGCTGGATATCAAACAGAGCGGCGTATTGCAGGGACTACCGCTGCAGTTTAGCGGCAGCAACCTGGTGAAGAGCATTCGCGCCGGCACGCCGCAGGATACGCAGACGCTGCATCTGCTGGTGGATCTGACGGAAGATGGCAAAACGCGGGCGGTGAAGCAGCAGAACGGGGCGAATTACACGGTGGTCTTTACCATCAATGCCGACGCGCCACCGCCGCCACCGCCGCCTCCCGTGGTGGTGAAACGGGCCGACCCGCCGCCGGTGATGCCATCCCGGACGACGACGCCAGGGCGTAACCCGTTCAGCTCGTCGGGCCATGAACGGCAGACGGTGATGACCAACAATCAGACCGTGACTCGCCCGGCGGCCCGCACGGTGTCGGCGGATGATAAGGTCATTATCGCCATCGATGCGGGACACGGCGGCCAGGATCCTGGGGCGATTGGCCCGAACGGCACCAAAGAGAAGAACGTGACTATCGCCATCGCACGCAAGCTGCGGGCGCTGCTGAGCGCCGATCCGCAGTTTAAGCCGGTGCTGACCCGCGACGGAGATTACTTTATTTCGGTGATGGGACGCTCGGACGTAGCGCGTAAGCAAAACGCCAATTTCCTCGTCTCTATCCACGCCGACGCCGCGCCAAACCGCGATGCGACCGGCGCCTCGGTGTGGGTGCTTTCGAACCGTCGCGCCAATAGCGAAATGGCTGGTTGGCTGGAACAGCATGAGAAACAGTCTGAACTGCTCGGCGGGGCGGGCGACGTGCTGGCAAACAGCCAGGCCGATCCATACCTAAGCCAGGCGGTGCTGGATCTGCAGTTCGGTCATTCCCAGCGCGTCGGCTACGATGTAGCGACCAACGTGCTGAGCCAGCTGCAGCGCATTGGCAACCTGCACAAACGCCGCCCGGAGCATGCCAGCCTTGGCGTGCTGCGTTCGCCGGATATCCCGTCGATCCTCGTGGAAACGGGGTTTATCAGTAACAACGGCGAAGAGCGGCTGCTGGGGAGCGATGATTACCAGGAGCAGATCGCACAGGCGATTTATAACGGCCTGCGCAACTACTTTATGCAGCATCCGCTGCAGTCGGCGCCTCGCGGCGAGGCGGCGCAGACCGCCAGCGCTGCGGCGCCGGGCGGGATGTTGATTAACTAAGGAGCAGGGGATGCCGATTCAGGTTCTGCCACCGCAGCTCGCCAACCAGATTGCCGCCGGCGAAGTGGTGGAAAGGCCCGCCTCGGTGGTGAAAGAGCTGGTTGAAAACAGCCTTGATGCGGGCGCCACGCGGATTGATATTGATATCGAACGCGGCGGCGCGAAGCTCATTCGCATCCGCGATAACGGCTGCGGCATCAAAAAAGACGAGCTGGCGCTGGCCCTGGCTCGCCATGCGACCAGTAAGATCGCCTCGCTTGACGATCTGGAGGCCATTATCAGCCTCGGTTTTCGCGGCGAAGCGCTGGCCAGTATCAGTTCGGTAGCGCGCTTAACGCTGACTTCGCGCACGGCGGAGCAGCAGGAAGCCTGGCAGGCGTATGCTGAAGGCCGCGATCAGGCGGTGACGGTGAAGCCGGCGGCGCACCCGGTTGGCACCACCCTGGAAGTCCTCGATCTGTTCTACAACACTCCGGCGCGGCGCAAATTCATGCGCACCGAAAAAACCGAGTTCGGCCACATTGACGAGGTGGTGCGCCGCATTGCGCTGGCACGCTTCGACGTCACCATTAACCTCAGCCATAACGGCAAGATAATGCGCCAGTATCGGGCAGTCGCTCAGGATAGCCAGCGCGAGCGGCGGCTGGGAACCATCTGTGGCGCCGCCTTCCTTGAACATGCGCTGGCGATCGAGTGGCAGCATGGCGATCTGACCCTGCGTGGCTGGGTTGCCGATCCGCTCCATACCACCCCGGCGCTGGCGGAAATTCAATATTGCTACGTTAACGGGCGGATGATGCGCGACCGCCTGATCAACCACGCTATCCGTCAGGCCTGTGAAGACAAGCTGGGGGCCGATCAGCAGCCGGCGTTTGTGCTGTATCTGGAGATCGATCCCCATCAGGTGGATGTGAACGTCCATCCGGCCAAGCATGAGGTGCGTTTCCATCAGTCACGCCTGGTGCACGACTTTATCTACCAGGGCGTATTGAGCGTACTGCAGCAGCAGCTTGACGCGCCGCTGGCGGAAAAAGACGACCCGCCGGCGCCGCGCCAGATGCCGGAGAACCGCATCGCCGCGGGCGGCAACCAGTTTGCTCGGCCATCGCCTGCCCGGGAACCGGCGGCGGGTTATGATACCCGCGCGCTGCGTGAACCTGCCGCCTCCGGCGGCGGCTATAGCGCAGGCGGCGCCAGCTGGCCCCACGCGCAGCCGGGTTATCAAAAACAGCAGGGGGCGCTTTACCGTCAACTGCTGCAAACCCCGGCGGTGGAAAAGCAGCCCGTTGCGACGGCGCCTGCGGAAAGTCTGGCAGCCCACAGCCAAAGCTTTGGCCGGGTGCTGACTATTATCGGCAGCGATTGCGCGCTGCTCGAGCGCGGCGGCACATTGGCGTTGCTGGCGCTGCCGGTGGCGGAACGGTGGCTGCGTCAGGCGCAGCTAACGCCGGGCGCGGAAGCGGTTTGCGCCCAGCCGCTGCTTATCCCGCTACGTCTTAAAGTGAGTGAAGCAGAACGTAAGGCGCTGGAAAAGGCGCAGCCGGCGCTGGCGCAATTGGGCATCGATTTACAAGCAGATGCCCAGCACGTGACGGTCCGCGCGGTCCCTTTACCCTTAAGACAACAAAATTTACAAATCTTGATTCCTGAACTGATAGGCTACCTGGCGCAGCAAAACGCATTCGACGTCGGCAATATCGCCCAATGGATGGCGCGTAATCTGACGAGCGAACAGACGTCATGGAATATGGCGCAGGCGATTGCGCTGCTGGCGGACGTTGAGCGTCTTTGCCCGCAGCTGGTGAAAGCGCCGCCGGGTGGCCTGTTACAACCTGTAGATCTCCATTCGGCGATGAATGCCCTGAAAGATGAATGATGTAACCGAGGCGAGCCTGCCCAAGGCAATTTTTTTAATGGGCCCGACGGCCTCCGGCAAAACCGCGCTGGCGATAGCCTTACGTAAAGTTTTGCCAGTAGAGTTGATTAGCGTTGATTCCGCCCTCATTTATCGGGGAATGGATATTGGCACCGCCAAACCGGATGCTGCGGAGCTTAGCGCGGCGCCGCATCGGCTGTTGGATATTTTGGATCCTGCGGAGGCCTATTCCGCGGCGGATTTTCGCCGCGATGCGCTGGCGGCGATGGCGGATATTGTCGCCGCCGGGCGAATTCCGCTGTTAGTCGGCGGAACGATGTTGTATTTCAAAGCGTTGCTGGAAGGATTGTCGCCCTTACCGTCGGCTGACCCACAGGTCAGAGCACGGATTGAGCAGCAGGCCGCAGAGCAGGGGTGGAACGCGTTACATCAGCAATTACAGGAAATTGATCCCGTGGCTGCTGCGCGTATTCATCCAAATGATCCGCAAAGGCTTTCCCGGGCACTGGAAGTTTTTTTCATTTCGGGTAAAACTTTAACGGAACTGACGCAAACGTCAGGAGACGCTCTGCCATATCAGGTGCATCAGTTCGCCATCGCCCCGGCGAGCCGTGAACTGCTCCATCAACGCATAGAACAGCGTTTTCATCAGATGTTAGCTTCAGGTTTTGAAGCAGAAGTACGGGCGCTTTTTGCCCGCGGAGATTTGCATACGGATATGCCTTCCATCCGTTGTGTTGGATACCGCCAGATGTGGTCATATCTCAATGGCGAGATCCCGTATGATGAGATGGTTTATCGAGGTGTTTGCGCCACGAGACAGTTAGCCAAACGTCAGGTCACCTGGCTGCGCGGTTGGGAAGGTGTGCACTGGTTAGACAGCGAACAACCTGAACAAGCGCTCAACAAAGTATTACAGGTTGTTGGTGCGAGCCAGAACTGAACGTGTACAATTAAACGGTATCGTGCGTAATTTTTTAAGAATCGTAAGGTTCTGAGTACAAAACAAGCATACATATAAGGAAAAGAGAGAATGGCTAAGGGGCAATCTTTACAAGATCCGTTCCTGAACGCTTTGCGTCGGGAACGCGTTCCGGTTTCTATTTATTTGGTGAATGGTATCAAGCTGCAAGGGCAAATTGAGTCTTTCGATCAGTTCGTGATCCTGTTGAAGAACACGGTCAGCCAGATGGTCTATAAGCACGCAATTTCTACTGTTGTCCCGTCTCGCCCGGTGTCTCACCACAGCAACAATGCTGGCGGCGGTTCCAGTAACTATCACCACGGTGGTAGCGCGCAGGGCTCTTCTGCGCCGCAACAAGACAGCGACGACGCCGAATAAGGCCAGTGCTGTTTTTCCACGCCGGGGAGCCAGGTTTTCTGCGTTCCCCGCTGGTATTTTATAAGGGGTTTACGCTTGTTTGACCGTTATGACGCCGGTGAGCAGGCGGTACTGGTACACATCTATTTTTCGCAAGACAAAGATATGGAAGATCTCCAGGAGTTTGAAACTCTGGCCTCTTCCGCCGGTGTCGAAGCAATGCAGGTGATTACCGGTAGCCGTAAAGCACCGCACCCGAAGTATTTTGTTGGTGAAGGTAAGGCAGTCGAAATTGCGGAAGCCGTTAAAGCGACCGGCGCGTCGGTCGTGCTCTTCGATCATGCCCTGAGTCCGGCGCAAGAACGCAACCTGGAACGCCTGTGCGAATGCCGGGTTATCGATCGCATCGGTCTTATTTTAGATATTTTCGCCCAGCGCGCGCGCACCCATGAAGGGAAACTGCAGGTCGAGCTGGCGCAGCTGCGCCATATGGCGACACGCCTTGTCCGCGGCTGGACCCACCTTGAAAGACAGAAGGGCGGGATTGGTTTGCGTGGCCCGGGTGAAACTCAGCTCGAAACCGACCGCCGTTTATTGCGTAACCGTATCATGCAGATCCTGTCGCGACTGGAAAAAGTCGAGAAACAGCGTGAGCAGGGACGACGGTCGCGCGCGAAAGCCGATATTCCTACCGTGTCGCTGGTGGGCTACACCAACGCCGGAAAATCAACGCTTTTTAACCAGATCACCGCCGCTGAGGTCTATGCCGCGAACCAGCTGTTCGCCACCCTGGACCCGACGCTGCGCCGCATTGACGTCCCTGACGTCGGCGAAACGGTGCTGGCCGATACCGTCGGCTTTATTCGCCACCTGCCGCACGATCTGGTAGCCGCGTTTAAAGCGACGTTGCAGGAGACGCGTCAGGCGACGCTGCTGCTGCATGTGATTGACGCGGCGGATGTCCGCGTGCAGGAAAACATTGATGCGGTAAATACGGTTCTCGCTGAAATTGAGGCCGATGAGATCCCGGCGCTGCTGGTGATGAACAAAATCGACATGCTTGACGATTTTGAACCGCGCATCGATCGCGATGATGAAAATAAACCGATTCGGGTCTGGCTTTCAGCCCAGACCGGGGTTGGCGTACCACTGCTTTTTCAGGCATTAACGGAGCGTCTTTCCGGTGAAGTGGCCCAGCATACGCTGCGCTTACCGCCGAAAGAAGGGCGACTGAGAAGCCGTTTCTATCAGCTTCAGGCGATAGAAAAAGAGTGGATGGAGGATGACGGCAGCGTGAGTCTGCAGGTGCGCATGCCGATCGTTGACTGGCGGCGCCTCTGTAAGCAAGAGCCAACGCTTGTTGACTATGTGGTTTAACCTTGCAGCTTGCCTGAAGATATTGACCCCTGTGGGGATATCAAAAACAAATATGGAGCATATACATGGCGTGGAATCAGCCCGGTAATAACGGACAGGACCGCGACCCGTGGGGGAGCAGCAAACCTGGCGGCAACTCTGAGGGAAATGGCAATAAAGGCGGTCGCGAGCAGGGGCCGCCGGATCTGGATGATATCTTCCGCAAGTTAAGTAAAAAACTTGGCGGGCTCGGCGGCGGCAAGGGCGGCCTGGGCGGCGGCAATAGTGCGCAGGGGCCTCGCGGACCAATGGGCGGGCGTATTGTCGGCATCGTTGCCGCGGCGGCAGTGATTATCTGGGCGGCCAGCGGTTTCTATACCATTAAAGAAGCCGAGCGCGGCGTGGTCACCCGTTTTGGTAAGTTCAGCCATCTGGTTGAGCCTGGCCTGAACTGGAAACCGACCTTTATCGATAACGTTCAGGCGGTGAACGTGGAGTCGGTGCGCGAACTGGCGGCTTCCGGCGTCATGCTGACCTCTGACGAAAACGTGGTGCGCGTTGAGATGAACGTGCAGTACCGCGTCACCGATCCGGAGCGTTATCTGTTTAGCGTGACCAGCGCGGACGACAGCCTGCGTCAGGCCACCGACAGCGCGCTGCGCGGCGTGATCGGCAAATACACCATGGATCGCATCCTGACTGAAGGTCGTACCGTGATCCGTAGCGATACCCAGCGCGAGCTGGAAGAGACGATTCGCCCGTACAACATGGGTATCACTCTGCTGGACGTCAACTTCCAGACGGCACGTCCGCCGGAAGAGGTGAAGGCCGCGTTTGACGATGCCATTGCCGCGCGTGAGAACGAACAGCAGTACATTCGCGAAGCGGAAGCGTATACCAACGAAGTCCAGCCGCGGGCGAATGGTCAGGCGCAGCGTATCCTCGAAGAGGCTCGCGCCTACAAGACCCAGACCGTACTGGAAGCCCAGGGTGAAGTGGCTCGCTTTGCGAAGATCCTGCCGGAATATAAAGCCGCGCCGGAAATTACCCGCGAGCGTCTGTATATCGAAACCATGGAAAAAGTGCTGAGCCACACCCGTAAAGTGCTGGTCAATGACAGCAAAAACGGCAATCTGATGGTTCTGCCGCTGGACCAGATGCTGAAAGGCGCCGCTGCGCCGGCAGCAAAGAGCGATAGCAGTGACGCCAGCGAGCTGCTGCGCCTGCCGCCAGCATCCAGCTCAAGCAGCGCCAGCACCTCATCAACCTCGAGCTCAACCGGGGGTAGCATTATGGACCAACGCCGCGCTAACGCGCAGCGTAACGACTACCAGCGTCAGGGGGAATAACGATGCGTAAATCTGTTATCGCGATCATTGTCATCGTGCTGGTAGTGCTCTACATGTCAGTCTTTGTTGTAAAGGAAGGCGAGCGCGGTATCACGCTGCGTTTTGGTAAAGTCCTGCGCGACGACGAGAACAAGCCGCTGGTGTATGCGCCGGGCCTGCACTTCAAGATCCCGTTTATCGAATCGGTGAAGATGCTGGATGCGCGTATTCAGACCATGGACAACCAGGCTGACCGTTTCGTTACTAAAGAGAAGAAAGACCTGATCGTCGACTCCTATATTAAATGGCGTATCAGCGACTTCAGCCGTTACTACCTGGCCACCGGCGGCGGCGACGTCTCCCAGGCCGAGGTGCTGTTGAAACGTAAATTCTCGGACCGTCTGCGTTCTGAAATTGGTCGTCTGGATGTGAAAGACATCGTGACCGACTCCCGTGGTCGCCTGACCCTGGAAGTACGCGATGCGCTGAACTCGGGTTCGGCTGGTACGGAAGATGAGGTTAGCACCCCGGCGGCTGACGACGCGATCGCCAAAGCGGCAGAGCGTGTAGAAGCCGAAACCAACGGTAAAGTGCAGGTGATCAACCCGAACAGTATGGCGGCGCTGGGTATCGAAGTTGTCGACGTACGTATCAAACAGATCAACCTGCCGGCGGAAGTGTCGGAAGCGATCTACAACCGTATGCGTGCGGAGCGTGAAGCGGTTGCTCGTCGCCACCGTTCACAAGGCCAGGAAGAGGCTGAAAAACTGCGCGCGACTGCGGACTATGAAGTCACCAAGACGCTGGCGGAAGCCGAGCGCCAGGGCCGTATCCTGCGTGGTGAAGGTGATGCGGAATCCGCGAAACTGTTTGCCGACGCGTTCAGCCAGGATCCAGGCTTCTATTCCTTTATCCGTAGCCTGCGTGCCTATGAGAAGAGCTTCCAGAGTAACCAGGACGTGATGGTCCTGAGCCCGGACAGCGATTTCTTCCGCTATATGCGTTCACCGGATTCGGTGCGTAAATAAGCCGGAGAAGGTGTAAACCTGAAGTAATAATGCGAAAAGGCGCCTGAGACAGGCGCCTTTTTTCATACTGCAAGGGCGGGAATTAGTTGCCTAGCAGTTTGTTCAGCAGGCCACCAACTACCGGCAGGCTCGCCAGCGCACTTTCGATAGTACCACCGATGGTAGACCCGACGCTTTCGCCCAGGGTTTTGCCCAGATCCGGCGCCAGGTCGGCCAAATTGAGGGTGCCAATCAGCGGCAGGTTGATGCTCAGGGCATCGGTGCCCATGGTCCATGCGGCAGCGCCGACTTTGCTGCCTAAGGAAGCCAGGCCATCCTGTAACCAGCCTGCGCCGCTCACATTTTCGATTTCGAATGTGGTTAATTCTCTCATGATAATCTTCCTGATTATGTAGACGTACCGGGTTGTAGTACGCGATGGCATAGTTACAATTTAAAAAATATCCAGCAATACAATTAGTTGTGAATTTTGTTTCACCTTGCCGGTTCATAATGAAGATGAAATACGGGACAATGTGAAATGAGGGAATGAATTCACCATGCTGGCTACCGACGCCCGCGAGGGCGGCAATAATACTTTTCAATTAAGGTTGACGATGAACTCCACCATTTGGCTGGCGCTGGCGCTGGTTTTAGTACTCGAAGGGCTTGGCCCGCTGCTCTATCCTCGCGCCTGGCGCAAAATGGTCGCCAGCCTGAGCCAGCTACCGGATAATTTATTGCGCCGTTTTGGTGGCGGACTTGTGGTTGCCGGGATTGTGATCTACTACATGTTGAGGAAATCGATTGGCTGATCAAAAAGTGGTCGGATTTGCCTTATTTTGGATGCAAAAAGTGCTGTAACTCTGAAAAAGCGATGGTAGAATCCATTTTTAAGCAAACGGTGATTTTGAAAAATGGGTAACAACGTCGTCGTACTGGGCACCCAATGGGGTGACGAAGGTAAAGGGAAGATCGTCGATCTCCTGACTGAACGGGCTAAATATGTTGTGCGCTACCAGGGTGGTCACAACGCCGGCCATACTCTCGTAATCAACGGTGAAAAAACCGTTCTCCATCTTATTCCATCAGGCATTCTGCGTGAAAACGTCACCAGCATCATCGGTAACGGCGTCGTGCTGTCTCCGGCCGCGCTGATGAAAGAGATGAAGGGCCTGGAAGACCGTGGTATCCCGGTTCGCGAGCGTCTGCTGCTCTCTGAAGCCTGCCCGCTTATCCTTGACTATCACGTGGCGCTGGACGTGGCGCGTGAAAAAGCGCGTGGCGCGAAAGCGATCGGCACCACCGGTCGCGGCATCGGTCCGGCTTATGAAGATAAAGTCGCTCGTCGCGGTCTGCGTGTTGGCGATCTGTTCGATAAAGCAACCTTCGCCGATAAACTGAAAGAAGTGATGGAATATCACAACTTCCAGCTGGTGAACTTCTACAAAGCAGAAGCGGTTGACTACCAGAAAGTGCTGGACGATGTGATGGCGATTGCCGACATCCTGACCAGCATGGTGGTGG
>ERZ506839.159-NODE-159-length-13173-cov-4.40601_pt1 | contig 13173 bp, 13 predicted proteins | sample MGYA00513180_ERZ506839 | MGnify/ENA metagenome assembly ERZ506839
CCTGATAGTCACCTTCATCAGTACCAGGGCGGAATTTAATTTCCTTAACCTGGATAACTTTCTGCTTCTTCTTCTGTTCCTTAGAAGACTTACTCTTTTCATAAAGGAACTTGCCGTAGTCCATGATACGACAAACTGGCGGCTCGGCGTTAGGGCTGATTTCAACTAAATCTACTCCAGCCTCTTCAGCCTTTTCGATAGCTTCTCTCAGACTCACAATACCCAGCTGCTCACCTTCCAGACCTGTTAAGCGAACTTCCTGGGCGCGAATCTCGCCATTGATACGATTCGGACGTGCCGTTTGAACTCGTTTTCCGCCTTTAATACCTTATTCCTCCAGTTGTTGAAGACTGCGGCTGCGAATCTCTTGTTGCAGCTTCTCGATCACTTCATTTACGTCCATGCTGCCGAGGTCTTTCCCGCGACGGGTGCGCACGGCCACTTTGCCGGCTTCGACTTCTTTGTCGCCACAGACCAACATATACGGGACACGACGTAAAGTGTGCTCGCGGATTTTAAAGCCAATCTTCTCATTTCTCAAGTCTGCTTTTACACGAATGCCCGCATTTTGTAGTTTACGCGTCAATTCGTTAACGTATTCAGCCTGAGAATCGGTAATATTCATGACCACTACCTGCACTGGTGCAATCCAGGTCGGGAAGAAGCCAGCGAACTCTTCGGTCAGGATGCCAATGAAGCGCTCCAGAGAACCGAGAATCGCACGGTGAATCATGACCGGCACCTGACGCTCGTTGTTTTCGCCCACATAGGAGGCGCTTAAACGCTGCGGCAGAGAGAAGTCCAGCTGTACGGTACCGCACTGCCATGCACGATCGAGGCAGTCATACAGGGTAAATTCAATTTTCGGGCCGTAGAACGCCCCTTCACCCAGTTGATATTCAAATGGGATATTATTTTCTTCCAGCGCCACCGCCAGATCCGCTTCCGCGCGATCCCAGGTCTCATCACTACCGATACGTTTTTCCGGGCGAGTTGACAGTTTGACGACGATCTTCTCGAAGCCAAAGGTGCTGTACATATCGTAGACCATACGAATACAGGCGTTCACTTCATCGCGAACCTGATCTTCAGTACAGAAGATATGCGCATCATCCTGGGTAAAGCCGCGAACGCGCATCAGACCATGCAGCGCGCCAGACGGTTCGTTACGGTGGCAGCTACCGAATTCCGCCATACGCAGCGGCAGATCGCGGTAGGATTTCAGCCCCTGGTTGAAGATCTGCACGTGACCCGGGCAGTTCATCGGCTTGATGCAGTATTCACGGTTCTCAGAAGAGGTAGTGAACATCGCATCCTTGTAGTTGTCCCAGTGGCCGGTTTTTTCCCACAGCACACGGTCCATCATGAACGGACCTTTGACTTCCTGGTACTGATACTCTTTCAGTTTCGAACGGACAAAGGTTTCCAGTTCACGGAAGATAGTCCAGCCGTCGTTGTGCCAGAACACCATCCCCGGCGCCTCTTCCTGCATGTGATACAGGTCGAGCTGCTTACCGATTTTACGGTGGTCACGCTTGGCGGCTTCTTCCAGACGCTGCAGGTAGGCATTCAGCGCTTTTTTATCTGCCCACGCGGTACCGTAGATACGCTGCAACATTTTATTGTTGCTGTCGCCGCGCCAGTAAGCACCGGCGGTTTTCATCAGCTTAAAGTGATGGCAGAAGCGCATGTTCGGTACGTGCGGACCGCGGCACATATCGATATATTCTTCATGATGATACAGGCCAGGCTTGTCATCATGGGCAATATTTTCATCAAGAATAGAAACTTTATAGGTTTCGCCGCGTTTCACGAAGGTTTCACGCGCTTCATGCCAGCTCACTTTCTTCTTGATGACGTCGTAGTTTTTCTCGGCGAGCTCATGCATGCGTTTTTCGAGCGCGTCGATATCTTCCTGGGTCAGGGTGTGGTCGAGGTCTACGTCATAGTAGAAGCCATTATCGACAACCGGACCGATAGCCATTTTGGTGTTGGGCCACAGCTGTTTAATGGCATGACCTAACAGATGCGCGCAGGAGTGACGAATGATCTCCAGCCCTTCTTCATCTTTCGCGGTGATGATAGAGAGAGTGGAATCGGTTTCGATCGGATCGCAGGCGTCTACCAATTCACCGTTTACCCGCCCGGCAATGGTGGCTTTCGCCAGGCCTGGACCAATATCCAGCGCAACATCCATCGGGCTAACAGCGTGGTCAAAATGGCGTTGGCTGCCATCAGGAAGCGTAATTACAGGCATTTTATGTCCTTATTTGCAGTGGTGCCCCACACGAAAGAGCACATACAAAACTATATAATCATAATTATCATCAGGTTAAGGCGCAGTTCCCGCTTCACTCTGCGAAAATAGGAGCACGATCGGAGCGATCGTTCCCGCCTGCCGCCGCCTGCTGATAACACCGGGGAGTAGTTTACACATCATTGATACGTGATTAAAGCCGCAACAGCATAAATGATGGCAGAATGCGGAGAAAACAAGGGGGCCCGGGATAAAAAGCAAAATATTCGCCGTTAAGGCGCGGTAATAATCGCCAGCGAAACCAGACGATATTATTCGGACGAGATAAAAGAAGCGCGTTGATATTGCCAGCTGAATGTTTATCGCAGATTGTTAAACCGGTACCACTTTACCCGGCTTAATAAACTTACCGCGAAGCCATAACCGGCAATATTATGACCACTCGCCGGCCACCAGCGTATGCACATTAAAGGCATCGCTCATGGATTGTCCGGTGGTCCGGGAACCGGGGGCAATATTCGAACCAGCCTCAACATCGGTGGCTTTGGCGATGCCTACCTGAGTATGGTCCTGGTTACCCGACGGCGGAACGGGCGTGGCGGCTGACGCGCCAAAAGAAAGCACGCACAGCGCCAGGGCTGCGATGGTAATTTGACTATTTTTCATGATGTTTATTCTCATATTACGAAAGACATGCCGGATAATGTCATCATCCGGTGAGTGCTTGTTAGTATAGATCCAGATCACATATTTGTCCGTCGAATATTTAGCTTTTTGTGTCAAATAGAATGAATATTTGTCAGCAAACCGGGAATAATGGAGAAAAGATGGAGAGCCCTTTGTTTTTATAAAAACTAAAACGAACGGTCAGAAAAAATAATGCCACATATTGCTAAATTTAAAACAAACAGGCCGGGAAAGCCGGCCTGAAAATATTACATTTTATACCCGAGGGACAGCGAGGTCCGGCGGTCGGTATGCTCCGGCGCAGACGAAGGTGGCGCGGAGTTCCAGGTGACGTTGTAGGCAACCTTCAAAGCGAAGTGGGCATTAATCGCCACGTTTAATGCGCTCTCAGAGTTAACCGTGGTGTCCTCGGCGCCAAACACGGATACCCCTTGCGTAAATTTCGCGTTATCGGTCATCTGCCAGGCCCAGGTTCCAGAAGCGTACCCCAGCGGCTGGGTGTCGGTATCCCCGTCGGTATACTCGTCATAGCGAACACCAGGACCGAATTCAAACCGCAGGCTGTGCACCGGACCATTGAGGACCTGACGGCCATAGCCCGCCGTCAGGACATCACGCTGCTGATAGCCATTGTAGCGGTCAGTTAGCCAACTCCCCTGCCCAAAAACGTAGTTCATGTCGGTCAGGTTATAGCGGCTACGACCGCCGACAGCATATTTTTCTGAGGATCGCTCATCGTTGGACGACGTGTTGCTGGCGTTCCCCCACAGCGACCAGGCGGTGGTATTGCCATACCAGGTCAGGGTGGAATCGGCCGTCATCGACGAGTTCTTGGTGTTGCCGGACTGCGCCAGGTAGCCTGCGTTAACTACCCCTTCGAACGGTTTTTTGGCAGCGGAAGGGTCATCCATGACGGTAAATACAGAATCATCGGCCAATGCGCCAAGAGACGCACAAAGCCCCCCCGCCAGCATAACCGCTGCGGGTACTGTCTTTAAAAGCTTCATTATAACTCTCTAAAATACATTTTTTAGGACAGTACAAATGATGAACAGGCTTAACCTCGCCGGCTCATTGAATTTAGCGTCCGTACAACATAAAAGAGACCTGAGGGTCCCGGAAACTTTCGCGAGGATCGCGCAGTGCAGGTCCTAAGAAAGGTAGCAAATTATAAAAAAGCACGAATAACATAGCAATCACTTACTCTTTCGTTTTTTGAATAAGACAGCTCCGGAAACAATCTTTATTTCATAATGAAAATAGCGGCTTCTTTGCAAAACTCTCAGGAACAATACTTTCCCTCTCGGGGTCATCGTGCCATGCTTAAATAAAATACAGTCGCCGTATTAAGGAGGAGAAGGAATGACCAAAATTTATACGTTAACGCTGGCCCCCTCGCTGGATAGCGCCACGCAGACCCCGCAAATCTACCCGGAAGGAAAACTCCGTTGCAGCGCCCCGGTATTTGAGCCTGGCGGCGGCGGGATCAACGTCGCCCGCGCAGTGACCTTTCTCGGCGGTAAAGCCACGGCCATTTTCCCGATTGGCGGCGCCACCGGCGAACATCTTGCCGCTCTGCTGGCCGATGAGCAGGTTCCGGTCGAGACCGTCGAAACCCGCGACTGGACGCGGCAAAACCTGCACGTCCACGTGGCGGCCAGCGGCGAACAGTATCGCTTCGTTATGCCCGGCGCGGCACTGACAGACGATGAATTCCGCCGTCTGGAAGAGAAGGTTCTGACTATCGAACCCGGCTCTCTGCTGGTGGTCAGCGGCAGCCTGCCGCCAGGTATTAGCGTCGAAAACCTGATGCAACTGGTGAAAAATGCGCAACAGCAGGGGCTGCGCTGCATCATTGACAGTTCCGGCGATGCGCTGGCCGCCGCGCTGGACGTCGGCAATATTGAGCTGGTGAAACCAAACCAGAAAGAGCTTAGCGCCCTCGTGCAGCGCGATCTCAGCCAACCCGATGACGTGCGTCTTGCGGCTCAGTCGCTGATCCAGTCCGGTAAAGTACGTCGGGTGGTGGTTTCACTCGGACCACAGGGGGCGTTGGGCGTGGACGCCAGCGGCAGCGTTCAGGTGGTACCGCCACCGATGAAAAGCCAGAGTACCGTCGGCGCTGGCGACAGCATGGTGGGCGCCATGACCCTGCGTCTAGCGGAAAATGCCGGACTGGAGGACATGGTACGCTTTGGCGTCGCCGCCGGTAGCGCCGCAACGATCAATCAAGGCACCCGCCTCTGCTCACAGGCCAATACGCAAAAAATCTACGATTATCTCTGCGGGCGTTGATCTTCACCGACCCCTCCGCGCCGCGGAGGGGAACCACAATATAAGCAGGATGGTCTATGCTGGAAAGGCCATGCATAACAACGGGGTGTAGAGATGAGTAATGAGATTACCGCCTGGGTGGTCAGTGTGACCTTCCACGAACAGGCGCTGACGGAGATCAATGAGGTCAGCAACCATTTTACCCGCGCCGGCTTCGTACTGACCCTCAATGATGAAGAGGGCACTCCCCATGAGCTGGGCACCAATACCTTTGGCCTGCTTAGCGCCCAGGATGCAAATGACGTAGAGGCCCTCAGCGCCGGCCTGGCGGAAGCAGCCCTTGGCCGCCCGGCAGAGATCACCGTCAGCACATTCGCCGAGTGGTTAAAAGCTCAATAAGTGCGTTTAGCGCAACGGAAAGCGTCAGTTGTGCGTCAGTTCCAGGTTTACCCGGTAGTAATGCGCTAACCTTATGATATGGTGGAAAACATGGGGAGAGACAGCATGTGGCAAGCAATCAGTACTCTTTTACGCGATTGGCATACCGAAGACGCTGAAATCGAACTGAAAACCGAGCTACCCGGTGGAGAGATCCATTCCGCCTGGCATTTACGCTTCGGCGGGAAAGATTACTTCGTGAAAGGCGACGAACGGGAACTCCTGCCTATCTTCACCGCCGAGGCCGATCAGCTTGAGCTGCTGTCGCGCAGCAAAACCGTTCGCGTACCGCAGGTCTATGCCGTCGGCAGCGATCGTGACTACAGCTTTGTGGTCATGGAGTATCTCCCTCCCCGTCCACTGGATGCGCATAATGCTTTCCTGCTTGGCCAGCAGTTAGCCCACCTCCATCAGTGGAGCGATCAGCCGCAGTTCGGTCTGGATTTTGATAACGATCTTTCCACCACGCCACAGCCCAACGCCTGGCAGCGTCGCTGGTCAGTGTTCTTTGCCGAGCAGCGTATTGGCTGGCAGCTGGAGCTGGCGGCGGAGAAAGGTCTACACTTTGGCAATATCGATACCTTAGTCGATGTGGTACAGCAGCGGTTAGCCAACCATCAGCCGCAGCCTTCGTTGCTGCATGGGGATCTGTGGTCAGGTAACTGCGCTTTAGGTCCGGATGGCCCCTATATTTTCGATCCCGCTTGCTACTGGGGCGACCGTGAGTGCGATTTAGCCATGCTGCCGATGCACCCGGAGCAGCCCCCGCAGATCTACGACGGCTATCAGTCCGTCTCGCCACTGCCGTCAGGTTTTCTCGACCGCCAGCCGATCTATCAGCTCTATACGTTGCTGAACCGGGCGATTTTGTTCGGTGGCCAGCACCTGGTGACGGCCCAGCAGGCGCTGGACGATGTATTGATGGAAAAAACGCGTTAGGCAATCCTCACGGCGGACGTCCCGGTCCGCCGCAATTCATGATCAGTTAATCTCGACGCCGTTCAGACGGAATTTGATGGTCATCGTCACGCCGGTTCCTGGTCTTGCCTGCTCATAACGCCATCTGCGCATCGCGCTTTTCACTTCACGCTCGAACATATTCGCCGGCTGAGCAGACAGGATCTGCAGATTATCAATGCGGCCATCAGGCGTAACGTCAAACTTCACCCGCACCGTTCCTTCAATGCGCAGCGCCTGGGCGCGCGCCGGATAGGTGGGCTGGACACGGCTGATCGCCCGCGGGCCGCTTGGGGCAGTGATCGTGGGTTTGGCCGCTGCGGTCGAGGTGCTCGGCGCGGTTCGTGCCGGCGTCGTATTGTTGTTTTCAAACGGCGAGGACGGACGCGGCTCCGCTGCCGGCTTCACGTCCCGCTTCGGCTGCTCAACCTTTTTCTCTGGCTTTGGCTTGGGTTTCGGTTTGGGCTTCGGCTTAGGTTCCGGTTTATGGATCACCACCGGCGCCTCTTTCGGCGGTTCAGGCACAACCTCTGGCTCCGGCTCAGGTTCAGGTTCAACAACGGGCTCCACGACAGGCTGCGCCGCCGGAGGCGGCTCAAGATCGGCCGGCGCCACCATCGTAATCTCTATCGGCTGCGTCGGAGAAGGCTGTTCAATAACCTGATGTACCGAGGTATAAAGCAGCCCCGCCACAACGGCACCGTGGATAGCCACGGACAGCAGCGTTGGCCACGGGAAGCGGCGAGGTAAATCAAGGGTCATTGCGCTCATAGTCGTTTCTGTTGAAAAATGATGCTCCGATTTTAAATGCAAATAGCAATCATATTCAATAAGGCGACTTAACCTGAGTCAATTTTTGCCCCCGTTTGCAGAAAAAAGCCGCGTCGGCAGAGCATTCGACGCCGGAGTGCATCTTTGCATTGCAGTCCATCGCCGTTTCACTTAACGTAATTCGCCTGTTTAATGATAAGGAGCTTTGCCGTGCTTTACGTTATCTACGCTGAAGATATCGCCGATTCTCTGGAAAAGCGGCTGTCGGTTCGCCCCGCGCATCTTGCGCGATTACAACTCTTACATGATGAAGGTCGGCTGCTTACCGCCGGGCCTATGCCGGCCGTTGACAGCAACGAACCGGGCGCAGCGGGATTCAGTGGCTCAACGGTGATTGCTGAGTTTGAATCACTGGAGGCGGCTCAGGCCTGGGCCAATGACGATCCGTATATCGCCGCCGGGGTTTACCGCCAGGTCTCTGTTAAACCGTATAAGAAGGTGTTTTGAAAATATCCTTTTCCTGACCTGGTTAACCCCACAACCAGACCAGGCCACCGATTCAAGGGCGCATTTTGCTACATGACATTCAAATGTCGCCCTTTTAAACCGCACGAAACGTTGGCTGTAATCTGCCTGACGCGCCCGGAAGACAAGCGCATTCCTTCCATCGTCCGCCCTCCATGCCTGAATATGAGCGGCCACCAGCCTGCGACAAGAGCCTCTGAGAACAATCTCTGCCACAGTAAGATGTTACTTATTTATAATAAGCGATAGCATAATAGATACCGCGTGTAGAATGACTCATCTCTTATGTAGGTCTGTTAGGTATGCTCTTATATTTTAGTTATCGCCTACCGTACAGGCCCGCACATCCTACTATAGCACAATAAGTTTAAAATACTGTTGAAAGAGGTAATTACAGAGCGAGCGTTTTTTACCGGTAGATGTTAAGCCATAGCGCAAGGTTGATTAAAATTTCTGAAAGGGAATGACAAATATTTTCAATAACGCTGGTCTTTTTTTGGGCTACCATTCATGTACTTGAACATATTGAGGAATACTTTTGTGAACGCTCTGAAAAAAACGGCATTAGTTTCTCTGCTTGCCTTATATATCCCGTTGTCACAAGCCGCTGCGACAGAATATAGCCTTGACCCGCAGCATACTTCAGTTGTTATTGCCTGGAACCATTTCGGCTTTTCCAATCCAACCGCATATATATCTGATGTTTCAGGGAAAATTTCTTTTGATAAAGAAAATCCTGAGAAATCCTCTGTGAATGTTACTCTGCCGGTAAAAACCATTGATACTCATGTCAAGGCATTAACAGATGAATTTTTAGGCAAAGACTATTTCGATGTCAAAACATTTCCTGAAGCCACATTCCAGAGCACCCGCGTGGTAAGTAAAGGGGGCAATAAATATGATGTCGAAGGTAACCTGACCATAAAAGATATGACTAAACCAGTCTTACTACATGCAACTCTCAATAAACAGGACATGCATCCTATGGTGAAAAAACAGGCCATTGGATTTGATGCCACCGGGGTCATTAAGCGCTCCGATTTCAAATTAGATAAATATGTACCTGCGGTCAGTGATAACGTGACCATCACGTTATCCACTGAAGCCTACGCCCAATAAGTTTATGCACGGATGATGCGTGCTTTTATGAAGGCTGATATTCCGTAGCCATGGTGAAATAACAACAAGATCGGAATATCAGTACATGCTGTTTACCGGTTAATGGTTAGCGCGACAAGAACAGGTTCTGCAGTTAATTACTGAGCATGCATAGCATAAACAGCGCACGCAGAGAGAAAGAGAGAAAAGGCTACGGCACCGCGTTCGGTGCCGTTGGTCTGCTTGCTTAACTCTCGGGGAAGATAAACAGCAGAGCATGACGCTGCCGTTTTACCAGTCCTTTCCTGATAGCAAGGATCCGCATATTGCGGCGCGATTGGGCTTCCAGCCAGCGCGCTTTGCGGCGATTCACCTGTCTTAGCATGCGCCAGCGCCCTACTTCCGTTCTACTACGCTTCATTGCAACGACTCTACGAGTGAAAACAGCCCCCATTATAAACCTCTGCTGACAGCTGACTACCGCTTTCGCTGCGTTTTTATTTGCCAGAAAAATACTGATGCGTAAACTCATGACATCACGTCATTCAAAAGGATTTTACATCTATGACAACCTTTTACACGGTGGTGAACTGGCTGGTCATTCTGGGGTACTGGCTGTTGATCGCCGGTGTAACATTACGAATTTTAATGAAACGCCGCGCTGTGCCGTCCGCTATGGCATGGCTGTTGATCATTTATATCCTGCCGCTGGTGGGGATCATCGCCTATCTCTCCTTCGGTGAACTGCATCTCGGCAAACGCCGGGCGGAACGCGCCAGAGCAATGTGGCCCTCCACGGCAAAATGGTTAAACGACCTCAAAGCCTGCAAACATATCTTCGCGGAAGATAACAGCCCGGTGGCAGAATCCCTGTTCAAGCTGTGTGAGCGGCGTCAGGGCATTGGCGGCGTAAAAGGCAACCAACTGCAGCTGTTGACGGAATCTGACGACGTGATGCAGGCTCTGATCCGCGATATTCAGCTGGCCCGTCACAATATCGAGATGGTCTTTTATATCTGGCAGCCCGGCGGCATGGCCGACAGCGTCGCCGAATCGCTGATGGCCGCCGCCCGACGCGGGGTACACTGCCGGTTAATGCTCGACTCTGCGGGCAGCGTGGCCTTTTTCCGCAGCCCGTGGGCAGCCATGATGCGTAACGCCGGTATTGAAGTCGTCGAAGCCCTCAAAGTTAACCTGATGCGTGTGTTCCTGCGCCGGATGGACCTGCGTCAGCATCGCAAAATGGTGATGATCGATAACTATATCGCCTACACCGGCAGCATGAATATGGTCGATCCGCGCTACTTTAAACAGGACTCTGGGGTCGGGCAGTGGATTGACCTGATGGCGCGTATGGAGGGCCCGGTGGCAACCTCAATGGGCATCGTCTACTCCTGCGACTGGGAAATAGAGACCGGTAAACGCATTTTGCCGCCCCCGCCGGACGTCAATATCATGCCGTTCGAAGAGGCCAGCGGACATACTATCCATACCATCGCTTCCGGACCGGGCTTTCCGGAAGATCTGATCCATCAGGCGCTCCTCACCGCCGCCTACGCGGCGAAAGAGCATTTAATCATGACCACCCCCTACTTCGTCCCAAGCGACGACCTGCTGCACGCCATCTGTACCGCTGCTCAGCGCGGCGTCGACGTGAGCATCATTTTACCGCGCAAGAATGATTCGCTGCTGGTCGGCTGGGCCAGCCGGGCCTTTTTCACCGAACTGCTGGCGGCCGGGGTCAAAATTTATCAGTTTGAAGGCGGACTGTTGCATACCAAGAGCGTACTGGTCGATGGCGAACTGAGCCTGGTGGGGACTGTCAACCTGGATATGCGCAGCCTGTGGCTCAACTTCGAGATCACGCTGGTCATCGATGACGCCGGTTTCGGCAGCGATCTGGCGGCGGTGCAGGATGACTATATCTCGCGTTCGCGCCTGCTGGATGCCCGTCGCTGGTTAAAACGTCCGCTGTGGCAGCGGATCGCCGAGCGACTGTTTTACTTCTTCAGTCCGTTGCTGTAAAACGTGCCCATCAGATACCGAATGAGTAGCAATCATGGATATGGATTTAAATAACCGCCTGACCGAAGACGAAACGCTTGAGCAGGCCTACGATATCTTTCTCGAACTGGCGGCCGACAATCTCGACCCGGCGGACATCATTCTGTTTAACCTGCAGTTTGAGGAGCGCGGCGGTGCCGAGCTGTTTGATCCTTCCGCAGACTGGGAAGAGCATGTGGATTACGATCTGAACCCGGATTTCTTTGCTGAAGTGGTGATTGGCCTGGCGGATACCGACGGCGGGGAAATCAATGATATCTTCGCCCGCGTGCTTCTGTGCCGCGAAAAAGATCATAAGCTGTGCCATATTCTGTGGCGTGAATAACGCTCACCGACCTGAGTAAAAGCCTGCCGCGGTCTTTCCGGCAGGCTTTTTTATACCGCCAGCTTACTTCGGTAACGCATGACCGCAGGCGTGGCAAAAACGGGCGTTATCATCATGTTCACCCTGCCGGCACTGCGGGCATAAGCGATGCTGACGCCGACGGTTCAGGGCGCTGGTCATATGGGTAGTGATAAGCCCGGTCGGAATCGCGATGATGGAGTAGCCGATCAAGATGAGAATGGAGGCCAGAATGCGGCCCACTGGGGTGTGCGGGGTAATATCGCCATAGCCGACGGTCGTGATGGTCACAATGGCCCAATAGACAGAGGCATTGAGCGTGGTAAAGCCGTATTGTGGCCCTTCAATCAGATACATAAGCGAGCCGAAAATCACCATCACAATGGCGATAAACGAATAGAACAGAATGAGCTGGTGGCGGGCACTGACGATAGCCCGCCAGAATACGTTGAGCGAAGGCATAAAGCGCAACAGTTTGAGAATACGCAGCGCGCGGATCGCCCGCATTGCCCGCCAGGCAAAAACATAATTCAGGCTAATTTCCGGCCATAGCCACATCACGTACAGCGGCAGAATCGTCGCCAGATCAATCAGCCCCCAAAAACTGAAAATATAATGGAGCGGATTAGGCCAGGTGGCGATACGCAGCAGGTACTCCACGGTAAAGACTGCCGTCACCAGCAGCTCCAGCCAGACAAAAATATGCCATTCGTCTAATGTCAGATGATATTGCGTGCCCAGCCCCGATTCGATAAATATCACCAACACGCTGAGCAAGGCGAAAAGTCCGCACAGCCCTTCAAAGCGGCGCCCGGAAAGTCGATTCTGATCGAAAAGTAAATGATAAAGCCGCAGACGAGCGGCAGAAAGCATACCCACTTCGTTATCCTCGCAAAAAAAAGGGCTGACCTGCGTCAGCCCCTGAGATTATAACGGGTCTACCTTCAGGCAGGAAACCGCGTGGCGGAAACTGCCCTCCAGCACCGGGCGGGTCCTGGCGCACTCCGGCCCGGCAAGCGGACAGCGGGTGCGGAACACGCAGCCTGAGGGCGGATTAATCGGCGAGGGCAATTCCCCCTCCAGCAACTGGATGGTTTTGGTTTTTTCGAGATCAGGATCGGGGATCGGCACCGCCGACATTAGCGCTTTGGTATAGGGATGCAGCGGATTGTGGTACACCTCGTCGTAGGTGCCCAGCTCCACCGCATGTCCCAGATACATCACCAGTACGCGATCGGAGATGTGTTTAACTACCGCCAGATCGTGGGCGATAAATATCAGCGACAGCCCCATCTCACGCTGCAGCTGCTGCAGCAAATTGACCACCTGCGCCTGAATCGACACATCAAGCGCGGAGACCGGCTCATCGCAGATAATCAGCTTCGGCTCAAGAATTAACGCCCGCGCGATACCGATGCGCTGACACTGACCGCCGGAGAACTCGTGCGGATAGCGGTTGATCAGGTTGGGTAGCAGCCCAACTTTCATCATCATCGCCTTCACGCGATCGCGCACTTCCTGACGGGACATCTTCGGATGATAGGTACGCAGCGGTTCGGCGATAATTTCTCCAATGGTCATTCGCGGATTCAGAGAGGCCAGCGGATCCTGGAAGATCATCTGAATATCGCTACGCACATCGCGCCACTCTTCCGGCTTCATGCCCAGCAGATCTTTACCAAGCCAGGCTACTTTGCCATCGGTCGCTTTCACCAGACCAATAATGGCGCGGGCGAAAGTCGATTTACCGCAGCCGGAC